>Ga0272440_1002352_pt1 | contig 14813 bp, 1 predicted proteins | sample SSMMMBAug17_FD_192440 | JGI IMG/M metagenome (GOLD analysis project Ga0272440, IMG submission 192440) | Marine sediment archaeal communities from Little Sippewissett salt marsh, Falmouth, MA, United States - SSM-MMB-Aug17 | ecosystem: Environmental > Aquatic > Marine > Wetlands > Sediment ... | reverse complement strand
CGACTTTACATTCAATCATTTCATTACAAAATGGTATTTTTATGATATACAGTTGAATGATATGCAGGTCTGTCATTTAAAGATATACAGAAACTATAGAGCAACTAGTTATACTCCCAATTTTGTATGTTTAGATCGTGTAACAAAATATAGATTGTATTAAAAGTTTGATTATAATCAAATTGTAAAAGTATTATTTTGAAATCCACTGACAGCAGCTGTTGAGCTGAAATTCAACAAAACACAAAGCAAGGAGCAGAGTCCACTGAAATCGGTAGCTGAGCGAAACGTGATTGAATAAATATCCGCTGAAATCTAAAACTGACCTGAAGTCCAATAAACTCGCTGAAATCTATTTCTACGTGGATAATAACATAACAGCTATCACGATATCGGTTAATTCTGCGAAAGCAAAATTTATGCCGTATACCTTAAACAGTTAAAAAGATACTTAAATCGTAAACGCCGATGTAATTTTCTTCGTAAACCTGGCCCCCTGTAGACTGCAACATAACTCAATCATTGATTTATTGATTTTATGAAATTTTACTTAGAGGGAGGGGTGTACCAGAAAGTGGAAGAACAGATATTCGGGAAATATACATAAAAAGTTACAGGTTGATATCTCAAATAAAAACTTGTAAGGTTTTTATTCTACCCTTAATGAATTTTGCAAGAGATCTTGCGTCACTTTGAAAAAAAACGTTCTGATGATGATCAATTTTAATTATATGAACGTATGGATTTTTAAAGACAAACAGAACTATGTAATCAGTTGACATTAAATGAAGGATGCTCTTTTAAATGCAAAGGACTTTTTAATGAAAAATAAATATTGGCCTCTTCGACCCGGAATACTCGAAAAAATATTCTGGTATATAAGAAAATACAGTTTTGTATTTTTTTTTGCTTTTTATCTTTTAATTGTTAACTCTCCGCATAATACTGTTTTTGCTGAAGTATCAACAGAAAAAGATCCTTCAAATAATAGTCGTTCAAATCCTGATTTCTCTGTCACACAAACTGCCAGCGAAGAACCAGATATAAGTGTTTTTCCGGAAGCAATCAATGCCAACCTCTTTATTGCTGAAGCTTCTATGCAACCCATTACAATTGTAAATACTGGTGGAAGTGATTTGCATTGGAAAGTGGAGATGGTGGATGCTGTCCCCTCTGATGGTTCATTTGTTGATATTTCAAAGAAAAAAGGGGTTGTATCAGCCAATACATCTGAAATCATTTCATTTTATCTTAATACACTGGATTTGCCATATGGAGTCTATAAATCTGTACTTCAAATATCAAGTAATGATCCAGATGAAAATCCTGTGAACATTGCAACAAATGGAATCTCTTTAAATCCTCCCATAATTGATATTTCACCGATTTCTATAGAAGAAAATCTTCAATTTTCAGAATCTTCTAACTTTTCAGTGACCATTTCAAACACTGGCGGCCCGATGAACTGGTCTATTGAGGGCGCTGGCAACAACTCATTTTTAAAAGGTATTTTAAAAAACTTGAATGAAAAATACCAAATGATAACAGACCTTATTCCCAATAGATTTAATTTTTCAGGTGGTATTAAAGGATATCGAATTGATAATGGCGGAAATGACATGTATAGTCGGGGCAACACCATATACATAGATTTAAAAAGAATTATTTATTCAGACAATACAATTGTCACAAATTTTCAGAATATCGATAATGAAAGTTATTTTACTTTAAAAAAACCGGGCTTGTTTATATTTGCTTCGGAAAATATTCATATCAATACATTTAAAATTTATGGAAATTTAGAATCAGATATATATGATGAAGGCTTAGTAGATGCCTGCATATTGGAAACAAGAGTGAACAATAGGGTATTTACTGGCTTTGTTAAAAGGGTTTATAATAAACATATAATACCCTCTGTGAACCATCTTATAATTATTCCAAAATCCGAAAATGCAAATCACAATTATTCTTCATACTCATATAGTGACTCTCATGAAATTTTCAATTTATCAGATACGAACCAGTTATATTATCTATTATTTTCAGGAAAAAATGGGGAGTATATTAATAACGACACCATAACTCAAATAATGACAGCATTTATTCAATGTATTGATATATTTCCTGCCTGGTTAAAAATATCAAAGAATAAAGGACATCTGGATAAAAATAATTCTGAAATACTTTCACTACAACTGAACGCATCTGATTTAATGGGAGGGTTTTATAGAACTTACGTGATGATCGAAAACAATGACCCTTTTAATAGCATTGTTGAATTACCTGTATCCTTACAAGTTACTGGATTTCCCAAGATTGAACTATCTTCAAATCAGATAAATTTTGGAGAAATATTTATTGGATACTCAGAAACAAAAGCATTTACAATTACAAACGCAGGTTCTGATACTCTGGAAATTTTATCAATTGATGTAAATCATTCAGATTATTATGCTGATATCAGTAATCTGTCTCTTCCTCCGGGGAAATCTCAAATGATCTCAATTACCTGTTCTCCTTCATCTCCTTTATTTAAAGAAAATGAATTAATTATTGAAAGCAATGACCCAGATGAACCATCTATCAGTATTTCCTTAATAAGATCCGGTCTGCTTACTCCTGAAATAATAATCAAGCCTGATAAAATTGAATGCAACCTTCCCAATACAAGTATATTTTCGCTTCCACTGACAATTAATAATAAAGATTCCGGGAAATTACTATGGCAGATTCCTGAAAATACGATTATGTCAAGCATAAAAAATGCTACTTCAGATAATAAAACCATTCATGAATTTAATTGCGGATTATTGGACAATGACATTGCTCTGAGCCTGACTGTTTATGGCGATTTTGATGATTCTTCTGAATACTGCGATATATATATTGAAAATGAAAAGATAGATTCACTAAACAATGCTCAAGAAATGAAAAACAACTATTTGAAAAAAATTTTATTACTGCAATCACATGATATCAAACGCTGGACATCTGATACAAAACTGACTGTTGAACTTAGAAACTCTTCAAGCGTTGATATCTTACCTTTAACGAATACTCACCTTGTTCAACTGGAGATACTGTTTCTGCCATACTGGTTATCAGTTTCAGAAAATATTGGAGAACTTATGGGAAATGATTCTGATCAAATACTTTTACAGGTTAATCCCCAAAATATGATTGCCGGTGTTTATGAACACTCCATCAGAATTATTTCCAATGATCCTGTTTATCCAATGATAGAAGTTCCTGTTATAGCAACCATTACTGGCGAAGCTGAAGTATCAATTACTCCTGCAAATCTGTTATTCAATGATACATGGATCGGTTATTCAAATTCCAAAGTATTAACCATTGTTAATTCAGGTACTGATACATTAGAACTGTCTGCGATTGTCACTCATTCAGCCTATACTGTAACACCAAATATTTTTAAACTTTTGCCAGAAACATCTCAACAAGCTATAATCCTTTTTTCTGCTTTAGATGTGGGGAGTTCTGATGGAGAAATACAATTTATCAGCAATGATCCTGATGAACGAAATATCTTTATACAGATAAATGGAAGTGCGAGTATTCAGGTGACTGGTATTCCTGATATTGATATTTCTACATCAATGCTTAAGTTTGATGATGTCTGGATTGGAAATTCATGTCAAAAAGCACTTACCTTAGTGAATTCAGGATCAGAAACTTTACTCATTTCTGAAATTACTTTAAATCATGCTGATTATACAGCAAATACACAACCACTGGTAATCCCTCCCAATTATTCACAAGTATTACCAATCGCTTATACCCCCTCAGCAATTGGAAATAGTGTCGGAAATATTAAATTAACCACTAACGATCCTGATGAAGGGAATGTGATTATTTCACTTAATGGAACGGCTGTAAATCCACCAAAAATATTAATTTCTCCAACAGAAATTAATGATACATTATTTAGTTCTCAAGCCAATAGCTTTTTAGTTACTATTTCCAATCATGGTGAAAGTCCTTTGAACTGGAGTTTATCAAATGATAGTTGCAATGAAAATCAATGTTATGAATGGTTAATCCTGTCAAATGATGAAGGCTCTGTTCAATCAAATCAATCAGCAACGCTTGTTGTGACACTGGATGCATCACATTTAGTTAAGGGATATTATGAAACTGTTCTTAACTTATTAAGTAATGATCCGGACAATAAAAAAATTGAAATCCCAATTTTTCTTAGTGTTGAAGGTATCCCCGAAATCAACCTGTCTTCAAAAAGCATAAATCTGGGAGAAATATGGTCAGGATATTCTTATGCCAATTCCATAACCATTACCAATTCTGGCTCAGATATCCTGCTGATTTCTTCTATAATTACAAATCATTCAGATCATATTGTAAAAACCAGATCGTTGAATATCCTTCCAGGTTTTTCAAGACAATTAACTTTTATTTCTACGCCATCAACTTCCAGAAATATTGCTGATTACATACAAATCATCAGCAATGATCCTGATGAAGAAATACTTACAATTTCATTAAATGGCACAGCCAGAACAGCTCCTGAAATTAGTGTTTTTCCAGAAAATATTCACGAACAGCTAATTAATTCACAAAGCTTTACTCAATCAATAAGCATTGTAAATAATGGCGGAAGTGTTCTTGTCTGGAATACTGATCCGACAGGTATACTTCAAGACTGGATAAAATTATCAAAGCATAAAGGAATGATTCATCCCAACACTTCTGAATCAGTTATTATGACAATTAGTACAAATGACTTAATTGAGGGAACCTATGAATCGTCAATTATTATTCAACATAACGATCCTGAAAAGGATAACTATTCTTTCCCTGTATCCATAGATGTTTCAGGAACTCCTGATATATCACTTTCTTCGAATATTGTTGACTTTGGAACTGTCTGGATTGGTATTCCAATAGATCATCGCTTGACAATTACAAATGCAGGATCAGCGGCTTTACATATTTCTGAAATACATACCACACATGAAGAATATACATTGACCTCATCATCAATATTTCTGTCACCCGGAGCATATCAACACCTGACGATCACTTTTTTACCCTCATTAACAGGAAGCATAACTGGAGAAATCCAAATCAAAAGCAATGATCCTGACGAAAGAGAAGTAAAAGTGCTGGCACAGGGAGTAGTGAAAAATGTGCCCAAAGTATCTGTGTTTCCGATGACAATTAATGAAAAACTTCTAACTTCAGAATCATCTGTACAAACCATAACCATTTCAAATAATGGTGAAGAAGATTTATTGTGGCGCATCGTTAAAAAACGAACCCTTCATGAGCAGCTAGAATCTTTAAATTCAAAGTTTCATATCATCAATGATTTAATTCCCAATCAATACGTTTTTTCAGGTGGAATCAATGGCTGCTATATCGGCAATTCTGAAAATCCTTATATGTATGAATATGGAAATGAACTTGCTGTAGATAATAAAACTGTATGCTATTCAAATAAACAAATTATTCACAGTGAATTTTTAGGAATCAATGGAAAGTATTTTACAGCTAAATATCCAGGTTTATTTATCTTTGCAGCAGATAATATTCTCATTGATCAATTTTCAATTTATGGAAGATTAGAAATACAAAACAAACAATATTATGATAAAGTGGAATGTAGTTTTTTAGAAACCATGGTTAATGGTAATATTTTTCAAGGTTTTGTAAAAAAGGTTTATGGAAAGTATATGCATTCATTTCCTTCTGTTAATCATTTAATGATTATTCCCAAAAATAGAGGGATTCAACACGAATTCTCATCTGATCCTTATAGTGATTTTCATCAAATATCCAATCTTTCTAAAACAGACATTCTTTATTACTTACTTTTTTCGATTGAAGATGACTGGTACAAAGAAAATAACGAGTTTATGAAAGGTGGCTATATACCAGATGAATACATTTTACGAATAATGACATCGTTTTTAAAAATCCTTGACTTAAGAGCCAGGTGGCTAAATGTTTCAGCATATGAAGGAAACATAAAACCAAAGACTTCAGAAACGATCAATGTTTATATTGATACCAAGGATTTAATCACTGAAAAATATGTTTCAGATATTCAGATACACACGAATGATCCTTATAACACAGAAATTTCCATACCTGTATCTTTGAGCGTAACAGGTGAACCGGATATAAAGCTTTCTGCAGATGAATTAATGTTTGGTGATGTCTGGCTGACGTATTCAAACTCGCAATTCATAACCATTTTCAATAGCGGATCTGACACATTGAATATTTCAGCTATTCATGCCAATAATGACGATTATTCTGTGAATGTAAGCAATATGAATATTCTTCCGGATCAATCTCAGTCATTAGCTGTTAATTTTTTACCATTAACAAAAGGCTCATCTTTTGGAAAACTTATCTTAAATACGAATGTTTATGATCAGAGAATCATTGAAATTCCAATAGAAGGTACAGGATTAAGACTTCCAGGTATTATTGTTTCTCCAGTGCGCCTGGATGTTAATATCAATAATCTGGCCCCTTCAACCATACTTGTTACAATTACAAATACCGGGGGAAGTCTTCTGGAATGGAATCTATCTGTAACTGAAATATACAACTCTGAGCCACTTCCTATACTTCCTTCCTGGTTAAAAATTTCAAAAACAAAAGGTTTATTAGAAAAAGATTCACTTGTTACTATTAAAATTGACTATGAAGCATTACTGCTAAAGAGTTGGTATGAAGCCCTTAACTTAATTATCCACACAAATATTCCTGATCAAGAGCCTGTCATCATTCCCATGAATGTGAATCATGAAGGATATCGGTATATAAAACCTTGTATTACTGTTATTCCATTAGAAATAAATGAAGCGATAATATATGGAAACCTTGTTCACAAACAATTTACAATTAAAAATACTGGTTCAGGTATTTTACAATGGACGATTACTGATAATTTGATGCTTTTAAGCAGGAAAAAATGGATTCAATATACGGGTGATGATTCTTACTATTCTCATACATATACCACTCATCAATTTAAATGTGGTCATATCAATGAAGATATAAGAATGCATATCACGGTTAATGGTGATTATGACTCGTCTGGTGAATACTGTAAGATTTATATAGAAAGTTCATATATGGATCACCCTCAAATCTATACTCATAGAAAAGGACTGGGGGTTGACATTGAATCGAACTACAAACTTTCTGCTGAAAATGTCAATAAATGGACATCAGATGGCATTCTGGATATCAGGGTGGCTAATTCGGAAAACGTTGATTCAGGCTTTGGGACAGATGAGCATATGGTTCAATTAATTTTTCAAAAAAAACGTCCAACTTTTTTGGCTGTATCTGAAAAACAAGGACTACTCAGAGCCAATGAATCACAAACCATTACAGCAACTTTACATTCATCAAAGCTGAAAGCAGATTCATATCAATACTGGATGATAATACAGTCGAATGATATCGATCGTCCAGAAACAATCTCACCTGTATTTTTTGATATTATTGGAGAACCAGACATTTCTATATCTCATAATGTATTAGAGTTTGAACATACCTGGATGGGGAATTCAGTCTCAAAAGTTTTGACCATTTCGAATGCAGGCTCAGATACTTTACATATTACATCAATTACTTCTGACCATTCTGCCTATTCTGTCCATATGTCTGTTACAAATATTCCTGCTGGCGATTCTTCACAGTTTCCTATAGTTTTTACGCCGGATTGCTCAGGATATATTAACTCTAAACTGCGAATAATAAGTAATGATTCTGGTCAAAAGGAAAAACAAATTTTACTTAAAGGCAGAGGGATTGTTAAACCTGAAATAAGACTATCTCCTGATCGCATAAATGCAAAGCTGACTTCAGGTGAATCCTTAAACCGTGCAATTACAATTTCAAATACAAGTGACACTCATTTATCATGGCAGTTATTAAATGAAGAAAACATTACTCCCCTTGAAACGATTCTGGAAAATCTGAATAAAAAATATCTTACTATTATTGAGAAAATACCAGGTATATATTATTTCTCAGAAGGTAAAACAAACTGGTTTATTGAAAATGGTATATTTTCAAATTCTTCTTCAATGAGTAAACACATTGAATTGTTTGATTTTGGAAATATTCTTACTACCGAAAAAGGGCGTTTGAATTATTCTGATGGTGTCATTCAACATAATGGTACTTTAGGATTAACAGGGAAATACTTTACAAATAAATATCCTGGATTATTCGTATTTGCAGCCAATATCAGTAATATTGATACTTTTGTCATTAGTGGTGGTTTAGGAATGGATGGTAAAGGACAAGCAGATGGGGCTGTTTTGCATTTAAATATAAATGGTATTGGATATACAGGATTTGTAAAAAGAGTTTATGGAACCATTAGTCCTTCGATTAATCATCTGGTAATCATAAAGGATTCTTCTGGCACTTCACATGAACTTCTAAACGACACAGATAATGATTATCACAAAATTTTCAATTTATCAGATATCAGCCGAATATTTTATCTTTTATACTGTGGAAATGCTGGTGAATATATTGATGATGATTCTACCCTGACCATTATGAAATCATTTATCCAGGCATTGGATGAAAAACAGATAAGCTTAAACATATCGAAAACCAAAGGCGACATTTCAGGATTTTCATCTGAGACAGTTGAAATGATTTTTCATTCAGGGACGTTAATCGAAGGTAACTATACTTTTGATATTGAAATTGCCAGTAATGATCCGGATCATGCTATAATGACCATCCCTTTAAGTCTAAGTATAACCGGAATGTCAGCCATAGCTGTTTCTCCAACAAGCCTGGACTTTGGTAACGTCAGTGTTGGTCACTCAACAGTTGATGTATTAAACATCGCAAATCCTGGCACAGAAACATTGCAAATTTTTTCAATATCGTCATATCATTCAGCCTATTCCTTTACCAGTTTACTTCCTCTGGAAATTGCTCCTGGTGAAATTCATCCTTTAACAATCAACTTTGAACCCAAAACAGTTGAAACACAGCCGGATGAACTTATTATTTCAAGCAATGCTGTTGAACATAATCATTTAACAATTTCTTTGGAAGGAAAAGGGGTTATTGGCCCCATACTTTCAGTTTCACCAACAGCTTTTTCAGAAACACTTACCAGTGGTGAGATTACGCTCCGAAATCTGATGATTACAAATATGGGAGATGCACCTTTGGAATGTATGGTTCGATCTTTAAGGCATGAAAACCCTCAGAATATTGGAAGGATACTCAATACGTATTACCTATCAACACCATATAACTCAGGCATGGTATGGGTTGAAAAGGAACTATTTATAATTGATTACAAAACAGACCAGTTATGTAAGTATGATAAAGATCAGTATGTCATCACTCAAAGATATAACATACACTTACGACCATTTGGGATAACCTGGGATGGAAGTAAATTGTGGATTGGTGATGATAATGGAACCTTTTATTGCTATCACACTGATGGCACTTTCACCGGTAAAAGTATTCAGAGTCCATTTGTTGGATACTCATTCATTTCATGGAATGGTACACATTTCATTGTTTATGGAATGTGGGAACACACAATTTATTGCCTGGATTCTATGGGAAATATCGTTGAGTCATATAATTATGATGCTCTGAGTTCTTCATATGAACTCTATGGGTTGAGCAGAGTTTGGTGGATGCCATTTACTGATGATGGCACCTTTTGGGCTTTGAACCCATATCACATGAATGGCATTAGTCGCTTTTCACTAAAGGATGGTCAATTTATCAGAAAAAATGACTATATGGATATAAATAATTGGGATCATTTTACTGAAGATTTCACTCATGATGGCTCTGATTTATGGATAATTGGTAAGGATAGAGAAATATATCGGGTGGATGATGGCATTGAAGAATCCTTTTTATCCGGAAGTCCAGAAAATCAGATCATTTTAAGCGGAGATTCACTGAACTACGCTTTTGCCATTAATACTTCAAAAATTGATGCAGGAAATTATGAACATCATTTACGTATTAGAAGTAATGATCATAATAATCCGGACATATTGATCCCAGTTCAGTTGTCAGTAACAGAAAAATCAGTAACTCCAACAGCAGAACCAGATATTTCCCTTTCAACAGAATCTATTCTTCTTGAAATTATGGCGGAACAGACAAAAACAATAACATTGACAGTAACGAATATTGGCGGAGGGCTATTAACATTTGATGCGAAAAGTGTCTTTGAAGGCAACGTAGACTATATACCCAGCTATTTGATATCAGTAACACCACTGAAAAACACTCTTTTGCCGAATGAATCAACATCAATTTCTATTCATGTAGATAAACGATCTTCAGAAAGCCGCTATTATGCAAAAATCCTTATTACAAGTAATGACAAAGATGAAAGCCTTCTGACCATCCCTTTTATTATTAAGGTTATTGGAGATCCCGGGATAAATCTATCTCCAGAAAAATTAAGTTTTACAAGTGCATGGGAAAACTACCCTGAAATCCAAACAGTTCTTATTACAAATACTGGATTCAGTCGCCTTTTCATTTCAAAGATTTTTTGCACACATCCGGATTATATACCAAGTTTTACTGCGTTAGAAATTAAGCCAAATGAATCCAAAGAGTTGAATATTCAGTTTAAACCAGGCATGATCCATTCTGAGCAGTCAACACTATATATTATCAGTAATGATCCGAACATGATAACATCAACAATTATTCTTGATCCAGGAGCTCTGACATCTCTGGCACCACCAGATATTTCAATTTCACCTTTTCCTATTATTGATGACAATTTGATGGTTGGAGATTTCGCTGATTATACCATTGTCATTATGAACACAGCTCAGGAAGGATCAGGGAATTTAATATGGAATATAGATTCATGCCCCTTTGATATCAGTCCGACATCAGGAACTCTTTCTCCATTGCAATCTGACACAATAAGAATCTCAATCAATACGCTCAATTTTACTACTGGAACATATCAGAAAAACTTACTTTTTCTGACAAACGTGCCAGGTAACCCTGAAGTCAGTATTCCATTGGAACTTACATTATTTGGAAAGCCTGAAATATCAATTTCTGAAACCATTGATTTTGGTGAGACATGCCTGGGAAGAAATGAAATCAGAACCTTTGCTATATCCAATAAAGGGACAGAAGTCCTGCATATTTCAGATATAACATCCATTTCTAAAGATTTTAAGGTTTTGCATTCAGAGCTTGATTGTTCAATTCAACCCGGGGAGACTCAAGATATTGCCATTTCCTGCCTTTCAGCCTCAGCTGGTAATATTACAGGTAAAATAGTACTGACTTGTAATGATCCCCAAAATAGAACCATACAAGTTACATTATCAGCCACTGTTATAAAAGAACCAGATATTGATATACAACCGGACTTTATCGAAGGAACTTTGTCTGATGCCGGGATGATTACACGAACATTAAATATTTCAAATGTTAGTGGTGATGACCTGATTTGGATGTTAACGTCAACACCATCAGTAGATCGATTTAAAGCAGGCCAGATTTTTGAAAAATCTTATGGTATCAGAAGCTATAACTGCGGCATCGTTTGGGTAAGTCAGCATTTGTATGTAATTGGTGGTGATGCCTTATTTGTATACGATAATCATCATAACTACGAAAACTGGTATGAATTGTTTTCTGACCCTTATGGCATTACGTTTGATGGGGAACAATTGTGGGTTGGGAATAGAAGTGGCCTGATTTCCTCGTATTCATTAGATGGTAAACCAACCGGCCTGGACATTTTCTGTCCTTTTGAAAATCCTCCAGGGCTTTGCTGGAATGGTGATTCTTTTATTGTTAATGATTCAGAAGCTTTAGCTCCGATTTTTTATCAACTCTCCAAAACAGGTCAAATTCTTAGAAAATATAAATCAACGTTTGAGAGAAAAATATCACAAATTACCTGTGGAAAATGTGACGACCTTTCTGTGACCATATGGGGAGTGGATAATGATTTCAATAAATTGATACAGATGATGCTGATCAATAACCAAGCGTTTGCCATTCATGAATTTGATATTTTCTATAGTGCTTATTCAATTGAACATTCTGATTCCAATCTCTGGTTAGGTTATAAATATGGACCTTTATATCGCATTAATGATGGGCTAGGACCTTCAAATATTATCTTTAATAACAATCATGGCAGTTTACCTGCAAATGCAACTGAAGTAATTTCATTTTCATATGGCTCCGATCAATTGACAATAGCAAATTACATTGAAAACATTATTATTACAAGTAATGATCCTGATGAACAAAACATCATTATTCCTGTCAGATATAGTGTTTATGGTGTTCCTGAGCTTATGTTGTCTTCAGAAGAACTTAAATTTGAAATAATCATTGAAGGATCAGAAACAGAATCTCTTCTGACAATGACAAATATTGGAACCGATGATTTGATAATTACTGATATTCTTTCACAACATCCTGATATATCGGTAGAAGTAGATTCTTTTTTTATCCCCGCTGGTCATTCTCACACAGTAAAAGTTCTGTTAAAAGCATCACAGATTGGGCCCATTAACTCAACATTAATCATCAAAAATAATGACCCATCAACTGAAAACACTATCGTAAAAATTATTGGAGAAATTTTAGCAGATCCCGCACGACCTTTAATAACGCTCATTGGGCAGGAGACTATCACTATTGAAGTTAACACACCATTCAATGACCAGGGTGCTATAGTGACTGATCCGTCGGGTAAAACCCGAAAACTCGATCCACATGAAGTGACATCAAATGTTAATATTCATATTCCTGGAATATATAGCATTATATATCAGGACTTAAGTAATTCTTTAAAGCCTGCTTTGGATATTAAACGATCGGTCATTGTCAGAGATTCTATCTCGCCTCATATAGAACTGCATGGCAAGCGTGTACTACTCGTGAAAGCTAAGGGTCTGTTTATTGACCCGGGTTATTCATTAATTGATAACTATGATACACATTCCAATATGACTCATCTTGTAAACTCTAAGGTTGTTCATTTACCAACAGGAAACTTGGTTTCTGATGTTCAGACATCAATTACAGGAACTTATGAATTATCTTATATTGTCAGTGATACATCTGGAAATCTGTCAGAGCCAGTTTATCGATATGTTGATGTGTATGAAGAGACAAAATACACCTTGTCTGGAAATGTAGTTGATGAATTCTTTCGTCCTTTAAAAGATGTCAGGGTTCAACTTACCAATCAGCAGCTTTATTATTCAGTTTTAACTGATGAATCAGGCGCCTTTACTCTTACAAAACTTTTACCAACAAAAAAAGCCTGTTTCCTTAATTTTTCAAAACAAGGCTATGAAACAATCAATAAAGCTTTTTGGGGGCCTGTTTCCAATGGAAATTTTAAAAATGTTATGATGCTTTCATTGGATCAAACAGATTATAATTCAATTAGTGGAATATGTACGTTTCAGGATAAACCTCTTCAGGGGGTAAAAATATCAATCTTTGATGGTAATTATACACAAACAAGCTTATCTGATTTCAAAGGATTTTATTATATTTATGTCAAACAAAGCGCAAATCACTTGACAATAACTGCAACCAAAAAAGGTTATAAACAAATTACAAGAGTTGCAGAAGTCAGTGATCAAATCAATTTAAATTTTTCAAAAGAAACACAACTATTCATAAAATCATATGATACCAATGATCATAAAAGATTTTTTGTTAATAATTCAGTTCAACTATGTGTTCGTGCAATCCCTGAATTTAAAGGTTCAGATATTTTTAATGACGAAATGGTTATCATACCAGGTACGCCTGATAATAGCCTGGCATATTTTCAGGGTCAGTACACTGTCACCCATCATAGGTATGAAGATTTTAAACTTATAATAAAAGCAGATACAATCAAAGGTCTGGATTCAGAGTATAGTAATATTGAACAAGTACTTAATTTTGAAGCATTGTCAGGTGTGGCTATGAAAAAATTATTGGACTTAAAAGCTGTTTCAACAATAGAAATTTTAACAGTAACCGCAGGAAAACCTCTAATGATAGCTGGCAATCAACAATCAAAGACATTGATCAAAATTCCTGGAAATGGTTTGCAAGGAGTATCTCTCCCAGATCAAGTGACATTTCATTTAACCGAGATTGGACCATTGGCAACTGTTTCTGGAATTACTGGCAATGTCATTGAAATATTATTAACTGATGAAAATGGCAAAAAAATTGGAAAGGAAAAGATTCAGGAAAGACAGTTGCACAAAGTATTCATAACCCTTGGATATAGTTCACTCATAACAGCCGAAACACTATTAAATGGTATAGATAAGATTGTTTATGCTGATTCAGCAGGAAGTCTTTTTGATAATGTTTATAATGAGATTCCAAAAGAAAATATTATCAGTGTTAATGATACAAGTATAGCTTTTCAAACTGATCATCTGGGTGCATTTGGTTTCTTAAAGGAAACAAATGATATAAAGAAAATGGAATCAGTGGGCAGTAGTGATGACAGCAGATGTTATATTTCTGTTTTGAAAAAGTAAAAATCAGTTGGAATTTAGCTTAAACATATTTTATACATAACCAATCAATCAACCGGACAGTGCAAATCAATGTTCCGCTTCGCTTCACATTGCTTTGCACTGCCGGTTATTTCCGCGTTATGTGACTTGACTCTGAGTATGAAATGGGATATACAAAAAAATATTTATTGAAAAAGTGAAGACTCAATCTACAAAACTAAACTCAAAGGGAGTCAATACTTTGGCAAGCTATGTTGCTTTTTC
>Ga0272440_1002351_pt1 | contig 14814 bp, 11 predicted proteins | sample SSMMMBAug17_FD_192440 | JGI IMG/M metagenome (GOLD analysis project Ga0272440, IMG submission 192440) | Marine sediment archaeal communities from Little Sippewissett salt marsh, Falmouth, MA, United States - SSM-MMB-Aug17 | ecosystem: Environmental > Aquatic > Marine > Wetlands > Sediment ... | reverse complement strand
ATCAAGGCATACCTGATGATATTCTGGATCTCCTGTTCCGAGATCGCTATCAGTATGAAATCTACAATAAACCCTTTGATATGAAATCTGAGTTGCGAGAAAAAATAAAGCAACTGGAAAAGAACAACATTCTGTTTTCTGAACCTGGATTACACTGAAGTAGATGAATAGAATTGACTTTTTCAGCAATCAGGAACTTATTATTTCTATTCTTTTTGAAAATCAGGGTGTTGCGTAATGAAATCTTTTACGATCAGCATATTTATTTTTTTAATGACTGCCATTGTCTCACTATCCTATGCAGGTGAAACAATTGAATTGCCATATTTGAGAATTCCCATTGATGTTCAAACCAAATCTGTGGATCCTTCATTTGCCTACTATGAAGCATCCATTGAACTTACCGAACAGCTATTTATTGGTCTGCTGGGATTTGATTTAAAAGCATCAAAACTTCAGTTGATCCCTGAACTTGCCCAAAAATGGCAGGTTCTTAATAATGGCACCCTTTATCGTTTTTTTTTGCGTGATGATATCTATTGGGTCAAAGGTGTAACTGGTGAAAAAATGCGGCCTGTTACTGCACATGATATTGTATGGGCCATTCAACGAAATATCAACCCTGAAACTGATGCGCCCTATGCATTTATTTTGTATGTCCTAAAAAATGGTTGTGATATCCACACCGGTAAATTAAAAGATATTTCATCTATTGGTGCAAAAGCAATAAACGATTTTACCATTGAGTTTGAACTTGAAAATCCGGCAACATATTTTCCCTCACTCCTGACATTGTGGATTTTTAAACCACTGCCGCCTGAAATCATCACAAAATGTGGCGATAAATGGGATGATCCCAAAAACATCTGGACCAATGGTCCTTATTTTATGGATCAATGGCAAAAATACTGGAGAATGAATTTCAAAAAAAATCCCCATTACCATGACAAAGAAAAGGTGAACATATCTGAACTACATTATTATATTGTTCCTGAAAGTTTTGCTGGTTTGCATATGTATCGGGAAAATAAGCTGGATATTCTGGGTGATGGATTTCTAAGACTGCCATCATCAGAATTATTAAACATAACGAATGATTCTACATTAGAAAAGCAATTTTTCACTGTTCTCAGGTATTTTACCTATTGTTATTTACTCAATACAAAACGTCCGCCTTTAGATAATCCAACCATCAGACAGGCGCTTTCATTATGTATAGATCGAAATCTATTGGTTGACATTATCACGCATGGTAGAGAGATGTCAGCACAGACATTTACACCGCCTTTTTTATTAGGGCTTAACACCAGTTCGAGAGAAAACTTAAATTTTGGCATTCAGTTTAATGCCAACAAAGCAAATGAGTTGCTCAAGAAAGCAGGATATCCTGGCGGTAAAAATTTTCCAGCATTAAGTTTAATCCATCCGGCTTCACAGTTACATACAACTGTTGCCAAAGCGATTTCATCTTTTTATAAACATTATTTGAATATCAGGGTCAGTATGATTGAAGAAAGCTGGGAAAAATATTCAGAAATTGCTTTTGATTCTGATAGATCTGCTGCACCACATATTACGCCGCTGGGATGGGGCGCTGATTATCTTGATGCGCACAACTGGCTGAATGATGCTTTTTCTTATTCTCAAGGATTTACAGGGTGGAATGATACACAATATAGTAATCTTGTCGCTTTGGCGGGGAAAGATCCAGATACAGCAAAACGAAATGAATATTATCAAAAAGCAGAAACAATTCTTGTTCAGCAAGAATGTGCAATTGTCCCCCTTTTTTTTGAGACAGCCAAATATTTGATCAAACCACGTGTAAAAAACTGGTACTTTTTACCAACCTATGGTCAACCATTAATGCACTGGTCATTGGATAATTAAATATGAAAAAATCAACTAAGGCCATTTTATGCACGATCATTTTAGCAGCGATTCTATTTGCTTTATATAAATATAATATCACACAGCATGAGGCATATATTGCAATTGTTGGCCCAATGTCAGGAAGATCACAAAAGAATGGCGAGGCAATGTTAAAAGGTGCAAGACTTTATCAAACAATGCTCAAACAAAGCGGTGAGTTGAAAAATCTGAAAATCCATTTAATCGCTTTTGATGATCAAAATGATCCTGAAAAAGCAAGGCAAATAGCCCTGAAAATTGCAAAAAATGATAAAATATTACTGGTACTTGGTCATCATGACAACCGATCATCAATTGAGGCAGGCGCAATATATCATCATCATAAAATACCGGCATTAACAGCATCTGCAAGCGATGAAAAGATCATTGATACAAACGAATGGTATTTTCGAATCATTCCTGGCAATGATATTCAATCCACATTTGTGGCCAATTTTATTCAAAACGAACTGTATCTCAACAATGTTGAATTGTTGATTGTTGATGATCAGCGAGAATTAAACATAAAAAGTTCGTTTACAAAAGCCTGTAAAAAAATAAACCTGCCAGTGCATACCAGAGAAATCAACCTGACATCTGATGAAAACAGCCTGGAAAGCCTTGTTCTTGACTTTCAGTCAAATGATCAACCTGTCGCTGTATTTCTTGCCGCCAATGACAAACAATCTGCTGAAATCGTGACCGCATTAAAATATCCAGGTGCCAATATTACCATAGTCGGGTATTCAAATCTGGCAATGGATACCTTTGTTGATCAATTAAAACAATTATCGTTTCAGGAAAGCGCAACCCCAGGGTATCATTCTGACAATATATATGCTGCCACGCCATTTTTGACTGAAATGGGAAATGAACAGTCGCAATTATTTAAAGAATCCTATGTGGCCAAACATGAAAAATCACCATCCTGGTTATCATACACATACTATGATGCCATGAAAGCCGCTGTTTCTGCAATCAGGCGATCAGATATTTTTCATATAAAAGACATTCACAAAAAAAGACAGCTTATCAGAGATTATTTGTCAAATATGAATACAAAAAAGAATTCAATACAGGGCTTAACAGGTGATATTTTTTTTAATCAAAAGGGGAGCGTTGAAGCCCCATATTATTTGGGAGTTTATCATAATCAGCAACTGATCAGCTCTTTTTCTCAATTTCAAATTATTCCACAAAACACAGATGTTAATCTTATTTTAGATCAGGTTTTAGAAGGTTCACTCATTAAAGTGAAAAATCGGTATATGCGTAAGACAGAAATTGTTTATACAGGCATTGATATCAATGAAATAAAAGATATTAACCTGACAGAAAGAACCTTTGACGCAAATTTTTATATCTGGTTCAGATACAAAAAACAGTTTGCCCATGCAGCAGATATAACGTTTGAAAACAGCCTTCAGCCTCTGGAGATTCGCAATGGGAATCATCCACAGGTATCAAGGGTCTTTTGTAAAGAAAAAGATAACATCACGATTCAGGCTTTTCGGGTAAATGGCACTTTTAAAGGTGATTTTAATTTTAGAGCGTTTCCATTTGATACGCATAAGCTGAGCATCAAATTTAGAAACAATAAGCTTTCCAGGGATAAAGTCATTTATATCCCGGATTTGCATGGTATGGATCAGGATCAGGAGATAAAAACTGAAATAACACAAAGATCCCATGCACTTGAAGGTTGGAACATTACGAATGTCATTTATTATCAAAATATATTTCGTAATGAATCAAGTTTAGGTGATCCTGAGGCATTTAAATCCAAAAATCAGATTGTTTTTTCACGATTTAACACTGAAATTCATATTATGCGAAAGATTGTGAATTATTTGATTAAAAATCTTTTTTTAATTTTAGTCCTGATCGTGATTTCATATATCACCTATTTTATTCCGCCTGATCAATTCAGCATTCGAATATCAATCGGAATGAGTACATTGTTAACATCGGCATTTTCACATGTAAAGTTATCCAATAGTATTCCGGTGGCATATTTGCTTGCGCTTGAATATTCATTTTTTGGTGTATATGCCATTGCAAGTCTTTCAATTATTATATCTGTATTAATCTATAAACAATTTAAAAAATTAGAACATGTCAAACAAGACAGGCAAATAATACATAAAGCCAAAAAATTAATAAAGAGATTAAGTGTTATTGGGATGATATTTCATCCTTTAATTGTTTTTATTTCAAGCATGTTAATTCCATCGGTGTATATTTTGAATCCGACAAATTTTAAACAAGTCAATAGTGTTTCTATTGCTTTTATTGTATTCATGATCATTTTTTGTTTTTTCTTTACACGAATAAAAGATGTCAGATCTGTTCCTGTTAAAGAAGAAAGTGATTTTTTTGAGTAAATTAAATTAAGACCAATCTTGTGTTGGTCATTATTGATATAAATTCATGGATTCCAACACCTGATCTTCAACCCAAGGCGTCATTTTTTCAATGGCGACTACTGTAGATGATGCCCCCATAACCACCTGACTGTTTGGAATCATCCGAGTAAATTTTAAGATAAATGGCACTCTGGCATCCATTGGAATGGCTGTTGTAAAGAAAGTCATGGTTTGATTATCTGACATGGCTAACCATTCCCAACAGCCATAACTTTTTTCAATATCGCCGGATTTACAATGATATGTAAGAATGCTATTGCCTTTCCATTCATAATCCAGAACAAAATCAATGTTAAAATGAAATAAAGCAAAGCCCAACTGGAGTCGCCAGTCTACCAGCATACCATTATAGGTCATCGTTTGTTTTGCATGTTTGATCTGATACATAAATTCTGGATATCGAGGAAAATTTGAAACCAATGGTTTGACAGCTCTTATTGGGCCTTGCATACGTGCAGCAGCAGTGATAAATCGTACTGTTAATGGCTGATTATTTTTAGATCGAATATACTGTGGCTGATGAACAAATATTAGTGTACCAATGCGTGATAATAATTGAAGAGTATCTATTGGCAGTTTGGATTGCGTCATCAAGGGAATATCCGGATGCCAGGGCAAATCCTTTGTATTTGATTGGTTTGTTTCGGATGTCATTTCGCATCGTTTTTTGATGGCATCAACAATCAGTGAACCGGAAGAAATTGGAATGGCAAGTTTTAGATCAGGCTGCATACGCAGAAGTAATCGCATCAAAAATCCAATGCCCTGAAGTTCTGTCCAGTATGTCATTACAATCATTGTCCGATTGGGTGACAAGGCAATAAATTCGTAGCGTCCTACATTGCCTTGAATATCACCTTTAATACACGACCATGTAATATCCCCATTGGGCGCCATGAAATAATCCAATGTAAAGCGAAATCCGATATGAATTAATGGCACTTTGACAGATAATTTGACCTCCAGCACAGTATGATCTTTTGTTTTAGAAATAACCTTTGATGATTCGGTTTGCGGCATAAACTCATCATAATTTAAGAAATCTGTCACAACTTCACGCGCTCTTTGAACAGGGACATTCATAACACTCATCGTTGTTACAAAACGTACATTGAAATCTTTTGTTTTGCCATCACCAATGGGCACTGCCATTTTTTTTGGGGGATGTAATATCATCAACTGTTCACTCTCTGTCATTTGAACAATCTCTGCCATAGAGATATTGTTATCTTGAAACCTTGGCACGATGTGCGCCTGTGTCAGGCATGGTAAAACAGTTAAAAATATACAGCAAACAAACGATAATCTCATATTACGCCTTATCAGTGGCTAAATTTTCCTGAAGCAACGCATTTACTATTTTGGGATTTGCTTTCCCGCCGGTCGCTTTCATCACCTGTCCAACAAAAAATCCCATGAGTTTGGTTTTGCCTTTTTGAAAGCTTTCTTTCTCTTTGGGATGTTTTTCAATGATGCTTTGAATGAGGGGTAACAATTCATCCTCATTAGATACCTGTATCAGGCCGCGTTGTTCAACGATGGTTTTTGCTGATGCGCCGCTTTTGGCCATTTCCTCAAAAACAGTCTTGGCAATTTTGCCACTGATAACATCATCATGAATAAGGCGTAATAATTGCGCCAGATTGTCTGATGATATGGGGGATTGGCCAATTGTTAAGTCTTGCGCGTGAAGCAATCCAAGTAAATTACTCATTACCCAATTCGCAACCATTTTGGGCTGATTGATATGCGTCAGGCATGCTTCAAAATAATCTGCTAAATCACGATCTGCTGTCAAAACACTGGCATCGTATTCAGATAGCTTAAAGTCTGAAATAAACCGCTTTTTTCGTGAATCGGGTAATTCGGGAAGCGTTTGTTTGGTTTGTTCAACCCACTGTGAATCAATTACCAGGGGAATCAGGTCCGGATCAGGAAAATACCGATAGTCATGCGCTTCTTCTTTGCCGCGCATGGAATATGTTTTGCCCTTGTTCACATCAAAAAGGCGGGTTTCCTGAACCACTGCTTTTCCCTGCTCGACCAGGGAAATCTGTCTGTCAATCTCATATTGAATCGCTTTTTCGACATTACGAAAGGAATTCATGTTTTTAAGCTCGGTTCTTGTGCCAAGTTCTGAATCTCCTTTTTGCCTGATAGATACATTGGCATCACATCGAAAGCTTCCTTCTTCCATATTGCCATCACAAATATCAGTATAGCGTACCAGTGCATGCAGTTTTTTTAAATAGGCACTGGCTTCCTGTGGTGTTCGCATGTCAGGTTCGCTGACAATTTCAATTAAAGGCACCCCTGTTCGATTGTAATCCACCCGACTAATTGGCAGTAAGGGATCATGCACAAGTTTGCCCGCATCTTCTTCCATATGAATTCGCGTCAAACCAATTTTTTTATGCTGTCCATCAGCGCATTCAATTTCAATGACACCATGCTCTGCAATGGGCAATTCATATTGAGAAATTTGATAGCCTTTGGGCAGATCCGGATAGAAATAATTCTTTCTGGCAAACCTGCTTTCCCGTGCAATTGTACATTGAGTGGCAAGGGCCATCCGCATGGCATACTCAACAACTTTTTTGTTCAACACTGGCAATGTTCCAGGCATCCCTAAACAAACAGGACAGGTATGCTGATTAGGCGATGCCCCAAATTCTGTCGAACATCCACAAAAAATTTTGCTTTTCGTTTTCATCTGGGCATGAACTTCAAGCCCAATAACCGCTTCATAAGACATGATGTAAATCCTTATTAATAATTATAAATTGAATACTTTTAAGTTTTCAGGAATACTTTCTGGCCCAACAATATCCTCCAGTTTTTCCTGACGTCTGATTTGTTCCACACTGCCATCCTTCATTACCATAACAATCGCAGGACGATAACTGATAAATTGCATCCATTGTGTGACATTATATGCCCCCATGGGTGACAATATCAATCGCGCGCCTTTAGGAAGTGGCGGCAAAGTTGCATTTTCCAGAACAATATCTATATTCATACATAATGGACCATAGACGACCGCGTTCTCATAACTTCCAGGAATTGGGCGGTCTAGCTCAACTTTGTAATTATACCAGTTGGATGTATATAAAATGTTTACGCCTGCGTCAATAATATAACTTTTCTTGCCATCAGGCATGCGTTTGACACCCTCAACAGTCGTAATTAAATAGCCCGCTTCATCAATCATTCCGCGACCGGTTTCCATGTAAACAGTGGGATATTCATCAGGAGATAAATTTGCCATTAATGCATCAGTAATGGCCTCAATATATTCCTCCACTGGCGGCACCGCAACTTCAGGCGGTAAATATGTGCCTTTAAGTTTATTTTTTGATGGAAACCCACCGCCAAAATCCAGATACTCAATGGAAATATCTAACTCAGTTTCAAGAATGCGACGCAGTTCAATCATTTTTTTTACTTGAACCCCATAAGCAGATGGTTCCAATATAAAGGTTCCAATATGAGAATGAAGGCCATTGAGCTTCAAATAATTGCTCATATGAATTCGTTTGGCAGCCTCATAAGCAGACTGATTTTCAAGGTTGAAACCAAAACGTGACCATTGCGGATATATTCCTGTATCCATATTCAAGCGAATGCCAACATTGACTTTCTTGCCAAGATTACTGGCCACTTCTTCAGCTCGAAGGACTTCATCAAAATTATCAAGATTGACAATGGCCTCTTCTTCAAACGCAACTCTTAAAGATTCCTTAGATTTTAATGGGCCATTATAAATAATTTTATGTCCTGGTACGCCCAGACGCCTGGCTTTTTGATATTCGAACTCAGAAACAACTTCAGCAATTTCCCCCTCTTGATGAAATAAACAACAAACTGCATCCAGATAGTTTGTTTTATAAGACCAGGAAAACTGCACCTGAGGATATTTGCTGGAAAATTCGCGGTACAACTTCCTGTATTGGTTGCGAATGGCTGTCTCACTCATGACAAAAACAGGAGAACCAAACTGTTTCACAATATCATCAATTTTAGCGCCATCAATGTTGTCCCTGTAGTTTCTATGGAAAACCGAACCAAACTTGTTCATTCGTCCGGATTCTTGCTTATGAATCGTTGGTTTTACATAATTTTTTTTATTCATGATACCTCCAATTGATTATTTTCCAACTCTCCATAGGCGGATATTTTTTCAAAGTCGGAAATATCTTTTAATATTTCATTGGTATAGCGAATCATTATTTTACCGCTGGAATAGTCTGAATGGGTGTCGTAAGGCATATCCATCAGAAATTGGACCATTCTTTCCGGCAGATTAATGCCACATGCGGCTGACATATATACCCAGGCAGGAAATCTGGGGTTAATTTCCAATAAATAAATGTCCCCGGTTTGTTCTTCAATCAGCACTTCAAATTCAAATCCACCCCGCCATGAAAGATGCTTAAGCAAACGATTACATGCATCTAATAAAAGATCATTCTTAATGCTGACAGCATTCCAGACTTTTCCCAGAGCTGTTGTTGTCATTTTTTTAATGGCAAACAAGCCCATATTTTGGCCAGTACCATCGCCACAGCCAATGACATCATATTCCTGGCCTTTGACAAATTGCTGCGCAATGATTGGAAACCCCCATTTTGCAGCAAGTTTGTTAAAAAAGCCTTCTGCTTCAGCCAAATTATGGGCTTTAAAGGCTTCGTAAAAAGGGCCTTTTATCATACAAGGAAAGCTTATTTCCTCAGTTGCATGAACAAGATCATCATATGATGTACAAGAAATATATTTAGGGGTTTTTACATTGATTGATTCCCCCAATTCTTTAAGCTTACCTTTGTTGCGCAAGGCAAACATTTTTTTTGTTGGAATCAACATGTAGATGCCATTTCTGGCCAGTTCAGGTTCAATATCCATAAAAACCGGTAGCTCGGCATCCAGCGTTGAAACAATTACATTTAAATTTTCAATAGAATGAATATATTGAAGACGTTCGATAAACGATTTCACATCACCTGATGGATAGGGCATAATATACGATTTATCTACAAATTGATCTATATATATACCTGGCTCCATGGCATCATAAGCCAATCCGATGGTACGAACATTCAATGAACTTTCTTTCAAAGAACGAATGATCCCTACACCCGGGCCAGGGTTATCTGCGGCATTAATGCCACTGACAGCAACTGTTATCATTTGAACAAACTCCTTAAATTATATCATATGATAATTTTTCAATGTCTGAATATAATCAAGCAAATCAGCCTCAAGTTCATCTTCAGACACTTCGTATTCATCAATGAAAACATCCATCAATTCATTAAAATCTTTGCCCTGCTTGAGTAAATTGATAATGTGAACGCCGGTATCATTTGTGTTAAATGTATCACCGGATGATGGGTCAAAAATAAAGCCAGAATCGCTTATTGCAAGGGTCTTTAAACGTTCTGTCTGCATAATTTTCTCCTTTGCATTTAAAAAATTATTGTCCAATCATTCCAAAAATTTCATGATTTACAAAATATTTCATATGTCAGCCGATATCGATCAATTTTATTTTTTATTGCCTCTTTGTCTGTGACAAAAGGCCTTTTTATTTTCAGCGTAAACATTCTCCAGATTGCCTGGATAATATTGCTCCATTTGACGATTTGAAATTCTTTTTTGGAAAAATGCTTTTCAAAGAATTGTCGATCCGCAATTAATAAACGACGCCAGACATCAGCAGGTGGATTGTTTATTTCACTCTGCCTGGCCCAATGTGTTACTTTTGCATCAGGAATATAACCGATTTCCCATCCTTGCTGCCTGATCGTCAGACAAATATCTATATCTTCAGCATATAAAAAGAATCGTTCATCAAAGCCTTTAATTGACTGTATAATTTCATTGCGTGCAATCATACTTGCACCAAGTACCCAGGCAATGTTTCCTTTGAGTTGATCGAATTTCTTTTTCGCGTATCTATGGCGCGGATAAACAGATTGAACAGAATCCTGTTCCTGTCCATTGGGATACACAAGACGTGTGCCTGCCAAACCAACATGGGGATTCTTATCCATATATGTAGTCATTATATTAAAAATGCCCGATTCTACCTGCGTATCTGGATTTAAAAAATAGATATATCGCCCGCTGCTTTTTTGGATTGCCAGATTATTGGCTTTTCCAAAACCGAGATTTTGTTTACTTTCCAGCAATTGTACCCAGGGATAATTATCCTTAATTAAGGTTACACTTTCATCCTTTGATGCATTGTCAACTACAAAAGTTTCCAGAGGGAAATCCAAATTTTTTTCAATTGAATCCAAACAAGGCCCGATCATGTGTGCGGTATTGTAATTAACTATGATAATTGAAATGATGGGTTGTGCCATAATAATACCCTATAATTTAAGTATATCTGTTCAAGTTGTCTCTCGTCTTAATATACCCAAAGTTTGAATCATTTCCACCTCCTTAAACATCCCGGATGTAAGCGCGTTTTGATAAATATGATGCGGCGCCTGTCCACCTTGAGATGGATCTGGAAAAATATCGTGGATTAACAAATAACCCTTGTCAATAATATGCGGCGTCCAACACTCATAATCTCTTGTCGCGGATTCAAAGGTATGACTTCCATCAATAAAAACAAGACTTAATGGTGTTTTCCACGATTTTGCAACAATTTCAGATCGGCTAACTATTGGAACAACTGTATTTTCCAATGCCGCTTTTTCCAGAGCTGATCGAAGAAATTTAAGCGTATCAATCTTTCCAATGGTTTCATCAAATAGATCAGGATCAAAATAGGCTTCGCCGGGTTGTTGTTCTTCGGATCCGCGATGATGATCAATGGTGAACAAAATCTGGTCATGTTTTTGAAATCCACTGCCCAGGTACAGGGTGGACTTGCCGCAATAGCTGCCTATTTCAAGGCCAGGCCCTGATTGTGCGGCTTTTTGAGCATAGTCAAATAATCCCTGCCCCTCCTCAATTGCCATGAAACCTTTTGTTTTGTCGATTATTTCTTGATATTGCATCTTTTGTTCCTTATTTCACAAGAAATCTGAAAGTTATTTTTCTATTGCTCCATATGACGTGCAAGCGCATTGGCAGAAAATTCAAGATAGTTTTTAACTTTTATCAGCAATTACACTTTTTGTCAAAGCGAATCAAAGGGTAATTCTAAAACATTGCTTTGCTCTTATTCAAGTAAATAGAATTTGTTAAAAAATTCCAAATCAAAGGGTTTGTAGATTCATTTTGGTTGGTTTATGTTGAAAATTATGATATTTTAATCCGTGTTCAGCATTCCTTAAGAAGGTAATCATAAGTTTTCGGGTAGATAAAAGTTCAAACGCATGGGGCTAAAAATATTAACCGCCTTACAAAGTTCGTCCGCCTGGAGTTGAAACTCCAGGCTATTCCTGTGTCGTCCCTGATGGGACTTAAAGTGTCTCATTAAACAGAAAATGTTTCAGAGGGAAAAAATTAAAAATAGGAGAACAATATTATGTTTAGCAGAAAAGAATTTTCAAGAATGAAACGCGCAGGATTTCCAGTTATCAGTGCATCAAAATCAAAGATAGCTGAAGTAATGTTAGATATTCTTGAACAGCTTCCCAAAGGCACTAAAAATTTGAAAAAAGTGGTAGAACAGAATCTTGGTATGGCTGCTCAAACGATAAGCAGTCGTGACATGAATGACCTTTGGGATAAAACAAAACGCAAAGCTGCCAGACAGTTTCCAGATAAGTTTTATCTGGATGGTCGAAATGCATTAAAATGGAAAGAAACGTCTGAAATTGAATTGGATAAAAATATATCACTTACGAATTACAAAAAACTAAACGAATTGGCAAACGTAGAAAATTGCAGTGTAAACGCTATGATTTCAAAGCTTATCAAAGGCTGGGGGAAGAACAGTACGTAATCCAACAATGATGATCATACTTGTCACAATAAACCAATGCCCGGGGAGAAGAATAAATGCGTCCAAAATCAAAAAAACGAATCCTCTATGGCAACGCCAGCTATAAGGAAATTGTTCATAAAAATGGGTATTTTGTAGATAAAACCCATTATATTGAAAAATTAGAGGACATTGAAGATCCAGTTTTTCTTCGCCCCAGAAGATTTGGTAAGTCTTTATGGTGCAATATTTTGGAATGCTACTATGATATCAACCAAGCAGATGATTTTGAACTTCTGTTTGGCCATACATATATTGGCCAGAATCCGACGTTCATGAAAAATACATTTTTTGTGCTTCATTTGGATTTTTCAGTGATTGAACCAGATAAATCAATTTCAAGCATAGAAGAAAATTTCAACCATGAATGCAATCTTTGTATGGATGTTATAATTGAATTATATAAAAAGTGGTTTCAAGAAAAAATTTCCATTGACATGAATAAAAGTGCAACACTCAATCTCAACACAATTCTATCTTGTATCAGAAAACACAGGCTGCCTTTGCTTTATGTCATTATAGATGAATACGATAACTTTGCCAATCAACTGGTGTTGAGTAATAAACCCGATCTCTATGATGAACTGACAGGCGATGACAGTTTTTTGAAACCATTTTTTAAAACACTTAAGAAAGGTCGTAAAAATGGAAGTATTGCCAATGTATTTATTACCGGTGTGCTTCCTATTACTTTGGATGATCTGGCATCCGGGTTTAATATTGCTGACTTTTTGACTTTACATCCCAAATTTGAATGCATGTTAGGATTCACTCAGGCAGAGGTTGATAAATTATTAGATGACATTTATCATGATTATCAGATGGAACTGTCTACGCGCAAAGAAGTGGCGTTGGTAATTAAGACGCATTATAATGGATATCATTTTGTTAAGCCAGATGGAGAAGCGGTATATAATTCGACCATTTTAATGTATTTTTTAAAATGGTTTATTGAAAATAATGAAATTCCAGAAAATTTAACTGATCTAAATTTACGCACCGATTTATCATGGGTCAAACGTATTACAGGTAAAAACCCTGAAAAAACGCAAGAAGTGATTCAGAAATTAAATATTGGCAATTTACTTCCATATGATAAAAAAACATTGATCTCCAAATTCAATATGTCCCAATTTTTTGACAAGAGTTTTTTCCCCATCTCATTTTTTTATTTAGGCATGTTAACCCGGCATGATGATTTTTCATTAAAATTACCCAATTTAAACATGCAGCAAATATTTGCGGAATATTTCAACGAAATTCAAAACATCGACGTATCCACCCTCTATCAGGACATGATGCAGTGTTTTATCAATCATCCAGATTTACCGCGCCTGTTTGCAGATTACTGGAAATTATATATTTCACAATTACCTGAGGCCATATTTTCCAAGGTTAATGAAAATTTTTACCGCACCACTTTTTTTGAACTATGCAGCCGCCACATATCCAAATGGTTTACCTGGAATATGGAACGTTCGTATCCAACAGGACGTACCGATCTCGAATTTGTGGGCAAATACAATGAAAAGTTTGCAAATTTGCGGATTGTCATTGAGTTTAAATATTTTTCCAATGAGAAATTCAAAGCGTTTAAATGTAAAATTGATGATTTTCAGTTACAAGATAATGATGCGCTTCAATTGAAACGATACATTGTTGATATAAAGAAAGAATGGCCGAAAGCAACAATTGAACCCTATTTGATTTATTGTATTGGAAATCAGGGGTTTAAGGTTTTTTCGCTGGTTTGAGGAGGATAAACAATGACACCAAAACCGAAAAAGCGAATCCTGTATGGCAATGCCAGTTATAAGGAAATCGTTCATAAAAATGGGTATTTTGTAGATAAAACCCATTATATTGAAAAATTAGAAGACATTGAAGATCCAGTTTTTCTTCGCCCCAGAAGATTTGGTAAGTCTTTATGGTGCAATATTTTGGAATGCTACTATGATATCAACCAAACAGATGATTTTGAACATTTGTTTGGCCATACATATATTGGCCAGAACCCGACACTCATAAAAAATTCATTTTTTGTGCTTCATCTGGATTTTTCAACGATTGAGTCAAAAGGTTCAATCTCATACATAGAGAATAATTTCAATCGAAAATGTAACTCTACGATAAAAGCAACGATTGGACGACTAAAAAAATGGTTTGGTTCCTCATTCGAAATAGATAAGCAGGCCAGTGCGGCTTTAAACCTTGAAGAAATCCTGAATGTTATCTGGGAAAACGATTTGCCCAAACTGTATGTGATCATTGACGAATACGATAACTTTGCCAATCAACTGGTGTTAAGTAATAAACCCGAACTCTATGATGAACTGACAGGCGATGACAGTTTTTTGAAACCATTCTTTAAAACACTTAAGAAAGGTCGCAAAGATGGCAGCATTGCCAATGTATTTATTACCGGTGTGCTTCCTATTACTTTGGATGATCTGGCATCCGGGTTTAATATTGCTGACTTTTTGACTTTACATCCCAAATTTGAATGCATGTTAGGATTCACTCAGGCAG
>Ga0272440_1002350_pt1 | contig 14821 bp, 8 predicted proteins | sample SSMMMBAug17_FD_192440 | JGI IMG/M metagenome (GOLD analysis project Ga0272440, IMG submission 192440) | Marine sediment archaeal communities from Little Sippewissett salt marsh, Falmouth, MA, United States - SSM-MMB-Aug17 | ecosystem: Environmental > Aquatic > Marine > Wetlands > Sediment ... | reverse complement strand
TTTTCTTTATAATATTTGAAACTAATATCTGAATCTGAAAATTTAACTGAAGCAAAACCTATACTTGATAATATAAAAAAGCATAATAAAATTAATAAAATAAAATTTTTAATCTTATTTAAACCAGAATGTTCATTATTTAACTTTTCTAAAATATTCATTTTTAACACCTTTATAATAATATGAGACTTTTACAATTTATTTATTTATTTGTTATTATATTAAATATTTCATCGGGTATAAAAAAATATTGCTCTTTTTGAGAATTTGATTCAAATATAGTTTTTATAGATTCTATTACTTTGCTGATATACTTTAACCCATCTTCACTATTACATAATTTTAATAAATCAAAAGTAGTGTACTTTGAAATATTATTTAATGGATGAATATAAAATCCTAAGAAATTTTCTTTAAATAGAGATGTTAATTCACTTGAATTTATAATAAACATTTTACTTAGTAGAAAAATAAATTTTAAATAAGCTAAATTAATATCTTTCATTAAATCATTTTGACTTGCAATTTGTTCTAATGAGCTAAAAAAATATAGAAACTTTGCTACCTGATTAATATGAATTAAATTACCAAATTGAAAATATGGCTCGTCATACCTGGCAATTATAATATTTTTTCTATTTTGTTTTTCTATTTTGCTGCTATAATATTTACTTATTCTGCCATTAATTCGTCCTGCATAATCATTTAAAATATCATTAGGGATATTGTCATATAATTTAGATTTATAAAATCGACCCCCAAAATCATATGCTAATCCTTTTAAGTATTCATTTCCATGTGTTATAGAATTTGTTGTTATTAAGTCAATAATTCCATTTTTTACCATAAGTAGTTTCATCTGATTTGCAAAATTTTCTAGTCCATTGTAAGGTGAAGCCCAACTATCTTTAATTATGATAAAATGATTAAATTTTTCAAATTTTCTTGATTTAAAATAATCTGACCAATAAACAAAAACATGTTCATTTTCTAATTTCTTTTTTATATTTGAATTATTGCTTGCGTATTGTTTTAAATTTGCAAATTTTTGTACTTGTTTTTCATCAATTATTTTTCCATCAGTATTTATATGAAACCAGTATATATTTTTTTTTATATGTTTTTCAGAATTTTTCTTTTTATTATCCCATAAATCTAATGATACTAAACTTAATGCGTGAGAACTGGCTAATAATCCAATTTTAAATTTAGACAATTCTTCCTTTTTGTTTTTAACTTCAATAACTCTTACTTTTTCAGGAAAACGAAGCTTAATATAATCTTTTTCAAAATTAGTGGCATCTATTATTGCATCTGAGGAAATATCTATTTTTGCATTGTATGATTGTTTAAACCCCAAATATTCATTATACTGATAATTCTTAAAATAAGTAATTTCATCTTTTTTTCTAATTTTAGCAGCATATGGGTTTGAAAATTCAAATATATTATTAGCTTTAACAATATATTTTTTATTACTTTCATAAAGAATTTTATAATATTGATCTGTACCTTTTAAAATCAATTTGTCAGAGAATAAATATGGTTCATATAATTTTTTGTTTGTACAATCAATGCCCCAAAAATATTCATTGCTATGAGTTAGAATACTACTATTAAATACAATATGTTCTTTTAATATATTATTTACCTCAACTGTATTTTTTTTAGTAAAATTTGAAGTTTCTCCATAAAGGAAATTAGTTGAAGTAATTATAAAAAAATAACAAATATAATATAATATTATTTTCATTTTTTTAACTATTTTTCATTTATTCAAAAAATATTTCATTTGGAATAAAATAACGCCCATTTTGTGGGCCAATCTTAAATATTATTGTCATTTTATTTAAAATATTTTTTATATATTTGCGGCCTTTTCCATTTTCATTTTTACAATAAATTAATATTTCATCTATATTTTTATTTATTAAAGGGCAATTTTTTGATCCTTCTTGTGAAGATAATCTAAATTCAAAAAACCATTTATTAAATAAAGAAGCTATGCTATCTGAACGATTAATAAATAAGTTTGCACTTACGAGTTTTTCTATTAAATAAGAGACACTTCTTTCATGGTCAATTTTTGTTTCAGATACATCCAATATGCATTGAAAAAAATAAAATAATGTTGCAACATGTTGAACATGAAAGAGATTTCCAAATTTAAAATATGGATCATCTTCTTTAACAACTAATTCATTAAAAAATAAATCATAATTTTTTATTTCATTTTGTAAAGTATTACGAATATATTTCCTTATTCTTCCATTTATTCGTTCCCCATAATTATAATGAGGTGTTTGAATTTTATATTTATATTTAGATTCCTCGAACTTTCCATTAAGGTCTCGTACCAAAGCTCTAAGAGAATGAGTTGTAGTTTTTGATTTAATGGAAATAATATCAAAAATTCCATCACCTACAAGTAATTTTTGCATTTGAAATTTTAAATCATCAATTCCATCAACAGGGGTGTCCCAACTATCTTTTATAAGAAATGCATGATGAAAATTTCCAAAGTTATAATCTTTCAAATATTTATATAAATAATTAAATACTGGTTTACCATCTAATTCTTTTACAATATAATCATTTCTTTTTTTAAATCTTATTAAATCTGAAAACCTTCCAACAGGTTGTATTTCTTCAATATTACCTTTAGCACCTATTTTGAACCAAAAAATTTTTCTTTCTATTTTATTATCATTAATCTTATATCCCCAGTCATCATCCCATTCATTTAATGATGCTAAACTTAAAGCATGTTCTGTTGCAAATAACCATATTATATATTTTTTATTATCAGGAGTATTCTTTTCTGAAATATTTTTTTGAGCTATTTTTATATTAATTTTTTCAGGAAAAATAATTTTTATAAATGATGGATAAGTATTAATTGAGATTGCATCAAATATTTCTTCTCCATAAAAATTTAACATAGCATCATACTCATATTTTGGAGTACTATCAATATCTTGAATATATTTATATTTTCGAAAATATTTGACAGCCTTTGTTTCAAAACTAGGTCTTATCATGGTAGAAAAAGAATTCGTGTATTTATATATATCAATTTTATTAACAGGAATTGAAATTTTTTGTGGTTTAGTATCCCACTTAAAATATACATATTCTTTTCCTTGAGATGTATTTATTGTATCTAAAAAAAGTATTGGAAAAAATTTGAGATTCGCATTATTTAAAATTGAGCCCCAAAATGAATTTTCAGATCTTATAGCATGTTTTGGAACAGGTAAAGATGATGTCCAATGTCCAGGATATAAATCTTTCCTTTTTTCTAACATTTCTTTAATATTGATTTTATAATTTAAATTAGGATTAATTTCACTTACTTTTTTTTTCAAACTTGTTTCTTTTCTTTTAACTTCGTCTTCTCTTCTTCTAAGAGCGTCTTCTCTTCTTCTAAGTTCTTCTTCTTTTTTTTTTATTTTTGTATTAACAGTAATATTCCTTTTGTCATTATTAACTTCAACGAATTGAATAGTTGGATCTATCGATTCGCAAGGACTTTTAGCAGATAGCATATTGCCTCTAACCCATCCATTAGCTATTATATTATATTCTTTTTTTTGAATCCAATATGTATAATAACCTTTACATTTTTTTGCAGTTCTATATTCAATTATTTTATTCTTATCAAGAATTGTTATTGGAATTGGTGTACAACAGTCAATATCATAATTTGAATCGCAGCTTAAACATACATAAAAGAATTTATCGCCCCCAATATATTTTATTTTTCCTGTACCCTTGTGCGGCATTATCTGAGCACAAACACTTAACGAAAAAATAAATATCATTATAAAAAAAGTTCCGACAAATAAGATTCGACTTTTCATAATTAATACTCCATAAATTATTTAAAACCTTCAACTGGATTAGTTTTTCCAGCTTGAAACGAAGGGTAAACTGATGCAATAATAGACAGACATATTCCTAAAATAAGAATTTCAGCAAAAAATTGAAATGGATTTGCAAATAATTTACAAAATTGTGAATTTGGATATGCGTCATTAATATAGTTACTAACATAAGAAATACCAATATATCCACAAAAAAATCCACCAATTGTGCCAATAAAAGCAGCTAAAACCGCGCTCCATATGTAAGTCAAAGTAATATCACCATCACGCATACCTAAAAGTTTTAATAAAACAATTTCAGCTTTTCGCATTCTTACACTAGTTTGAATATTTCCAAAAATAACTAAGCCTCCAATTATTGCAACAATAATTACAATACCTTTTAAAAAAAGTTCTGCTAATTTTCTTGTATCTAATACCCATTTATAATCAAAAATTTTTGCCTCTGGTGAGTAGCCTATTGAAGACAATTGTTTCACAGCAGGTATAACTTTTTGAATATCATTAACATATATATGTGCTCTTTCAGCAAATTGAAATTTAGCAATTTGTTTTAGCTCTTTTTGTGATACTTTCCAAGATGCTGTTTTGTCATCATAAGGAATATTAAATTGATTTGTTTTATCCAGACGCCATTTTTCTAACAATAATTGAGTAACAAGAGGAAAATAAAAATTTCGTCCTTCTTCAGCACATGCTACAATACCACTTATACTAAGTTTAATGGAAAAAACATCAAATTTAATTTTTTCAGGATCTGTATTTAATGTAGTTCCTTTAACTGGACGAGCAACACTAAATGTTAATTTTTCCCCAATGATTTTTTTACGAAAATTATCAGTAATTATATTATTTGGAACATAGAACAATCGTTTTATGCTACGTTCAGATATAATAATTTCTAAAGAAGTTTCCGAAGAAAATTTATCGCCTTCTGTAAATACTAACTGATCGAATTCAGGATCATTATTTGCAAGTCCATACATAGTTTCTTTTCTAATTCGTCCTCGATTGTCTTTTATTCTATATATACCTTCTCTTCTTTCAATAAAATGTGTAGTTGATGGAATTTCTAATATTTTAGACTTATCAGGAAAACGTTTTTCTGCTAGCAAATCTTTTGGCCGAATTGTAATTCTTGTTAATCTTGAACCACGTTTAATCATTTCATCTAGTAATGCATCAGTCCCATAGCGTAATGATTCTAAAATAGTTAACTGAAAGCTTCCAATTAATAAGGCTCCAACTGTTAGTATTGTAAAAAGAATATTTCTTCGGAGATCATTAATAACAAGTTTAAACTGTAACCAAAGACCAGTTCTTGGTTTTAAACCAAACCAAATATTTGATCTTGAAAGAATTTTGGGGCCAAATTTTTGATTTAGGGATACATTATTTGGCTGTTGTGATTTAAATTTATAATCTTCAAAAGGAATTTGCTCAATAGAATTTTTTTGATGAACATTATTCATTTTTTGAAATAAGTTTTGATTAGAATATGAAAAGGATTCTGTATTACTAGTTTCATCATGTATAACTTCTAATTTACCATCTTTAAGCTCATAAACCTTTGGAGCTTTTAGAAAGACTTCATCATGAGAAACAACAATTATTGTTTTGCCTGATTTTGCAAGTTTTTTCAATATTTCAAATATTTCTTCCTTACGATCTTTATCTAAACTTGCAGTAGGTTCATCAGCAAGAATAAATATTGGGTTATGTGAGAAAGCTCTGAGTATAGAAGCTCTTTGTTCTTCCCCTCCACTTAATGTCTTTGGATAACGTTTTAGCAATTTATTATAATTATTTTTTGAATCAGTTGAATCTTCAAAATTTGTTGAGGTATACATCATTTCAATCTGTGAATGAAATTTTTTTTGAAAATCCTTTTTAGTTAAACGATGTATGTGCATAGGCAAATATATATTATCTTTAACATTTATGTAGTCAAACAAGCGAGCTTCTTGAAATACAAAACCAATTCCTTTGGAACGTATTTCTTCCTGAATTATCCAGGATAATGATTTATTTCCTTTGCGAATATATTCCCCACATAAAGTATATTCTCCATCATATTCTTTATCAATAAGTCCTAAAATACTTAAAAGTGTTGTTTTACCTGAACCACTTTCACCTCTAATTACTATAAAATCGCCAGAATATACATTAAGGTTAACACCATTTAGTATATACTTTTTATCATTTGACTGTTCTGTGTAATATTTTATAATATTAACTAACTTAATAATTGGTGTAATTGATTTCATTCATTTTTCTTTCAATAAAAACTTATTATTTATGGCAAATACGATAATTTCATCCATGCATGACCTGCACTATCAAGTTCTGGTGTAGCAGCTTCAAGAAAGTTTTCGATTTTTTTACCTGCTTCCTTAATACGTTTTCCTAATGTAAGACGTTCTTTAGGTGTAAGTCCATAAAGGTATTCAATAGAAAAGCCTAATAAATTAGTATTAAAATGTATTCCTAATTTTTTTTCTATTATTTCTTGCAATTCAGCAGTTTTTGAAATATCTTCACCTAAAATAGCTTTCAAATCTTCTTTAACTGCTTTTGACAAATCTTCACCTCCTGCCCCGGCTTCTGATAAAAAACTGAATATTCTAATCAATTTTTCTAATAACTCCTTTTCAACTAATATTTGTTCTTGATATAAATCTTCTTTTTCAAACATCCAGCCTTCACGAACAATAAAACCTCCTTCTTCAATTTTATATTTAACTGCTGCTGCGCGTAAACGATTTAAAATTTCTGCATTAACTGCTTTTAGTGGCAAAACAGAATACCCTCGATCTGAAGGTATTGTAACACTGGCAATATCTTCAGCATCTTTTTTTACCTTATCAACAGCCCCTTTCATTAATCGTTTTATTTTATCTGCAAAATCACGTCTAGATTGATTTTTTTCAGAATCAGTATCCCATGGATAAAATTCACCAGCAGTGCTGTTAGCCAGTTTAGCTAACGTTGTTACCAGTGATCCAGCATCTTCTGGGCCTGCCTGAAGTGAAAACACAGTTATATCATTGGTTTGTAATAATGATATAGCTTCATCCAAAGTCTGCCCCGCACCAATAGCTTCTGATAGTCCTACAGTGTTTGGTTTTGCATCTGTATTTAAAACAGAGATAATTACTTTTCTAGCTCCAGATTGACCTGTTTCACCTTCCCACTTGAATTCAGTAACAGCTAAAACCATAGCATCAAGAATAGGCTCGGCACCATCCCCTCCGCCGCTCATTCTTATAGATTCTTCTCTTAATGTAATGATTCCCTTTTTTACCGAAGTTGGTATAATCATTTTTACAGGGTCTTTATCTCCTATATCTTTAAAGAATATAAAACCCATTTGAACTTTATCAGAAGGAACATCAACTGATTTAATTAACTCTTCAATTGTTTCAGCCATTTTCACTGCGTATTCCTTCATTGATGCAGTAGCATCAAATACTATGCAAAAAGTGATACGACTTAAAATTGCTTCAACTTGTTTTGATGTTGCCTTAACTTCAACCTTAGTTTCAGGAATATAAGCAGGGATATAAACTTTGTATATTTTTTTTTCACTTCCCATAACAGTTGATATTACTGTACTATCAACAATCGGATAAGGTAATAATTTTTTAGGTAAAGCCCTTGAAACACGCCTTTCCTCTGTATATGAAGCTCCAAATCGTTTTTCATTACCAGTTTTTGCAAATTGTTCTATAGTAGTTCGATCAGGCCATACCTTTATATCTGTTCGTTCACCTAACATTGATATTGATGGCTGAAAGTGCATACCTTCTCTTGTATTCCAATCTAATACAAGAGATTTTTTAACATAAGCTTCCTTTCCTCCCTTTTGCTGATCTGTAATTTTATATGAATCTCCTTTTTCAGCCAATACATAATATGGAATTAATATTCCCATCTTAAATACCTTTTTACCACCTGATTGTTTTGAAGTTGCAATAACATTATCAGAGCCGGCAATTACTTTTTTTATTACTTTGGTTCCTGGAACATATAAAAAATTTGAACTATATGTGTAAGTTATTGAAATAATAAATGTATATAATACAATAAAAACGATAATTTTTAATTTTTTTAACATCATTCTTTCTCCTTTGTATGTAAATTAATTACATGAAATTTATTATTAATTCCAGTAAAAAAATTATTTTAATGGAAGCTCAAATTTTGATATGGGCACCCATATATGACTTTGTGAACTATATAACTTTTTGTTTATCTCAAGAAAGTATTTTATATTATTTTTTGCTATTTGCAGCCTTTTTGACAAAATTATTCTCATTCTCTTATCATTCGTAAGGTCTTGTATACAAAAAGGTAATAAGTTAGTTTGTAAAAAAATACCAAATCTTTTTTCTATTAACTTTTGCAGATCATATTCTTTTGATAATTCAATATTAACAACTGTTTTTTTTAATAAATTAATAATATCTATAAATAATTCTTCTTCTGATCGCAGCTTGTCAGATAAAATTTCTAATAATTCAATCATTATCTTTAATGTTTTTTTTTCTATGAATATTTTTTCTTCAAAAATATCTTTTTTGTTAATAATCCAGGCTTCTTTAATTGTGAATTTACAATTTGTCTGTTTAGGATCATTAATATTATTAAAATATTTATTATTTGAATTTTGTAATCTAAAAAGAATAATACTTAATTTATTTGAATCTTTTAAATTTTTGAAATTATCAATATAATCTTTTGAGCTAAGAATATTAGAAGATATATATTGTTTAATATTTCCTAATTCCTGTCCTTTATAAATGCTTTTATAGGGATAAAGAGGATTTTTTCTATTTTCAAGTAAAACCGGTATTAATACCTTATATATTTTACTTTTTTCATGAGATGAGTTTTCAATTTCACCTGCATCTAACAAAGGAAAGGGAACAAATTTTGTTCGGAATCCTTGTTTTAAATGAACATAATAGTCAGGTTTATAGCTTTCATTGTCATATTTAACTATATAGTTTTCTAAAGATCTCCGATCATTCCATGCCTTTATTACCATGCCATCTTTCCATATATTAAACTCTCTAAAATGTAAGGCTTCTCTTGTATTCCACTCTACTATATTGTTTTTTTGAACATAACCAAAAAAATAAGGTTTTATATCATTTTCAGTAATTTTATAATAACTATCATTACTCTCCAAAACAAAGTATGGACGTAGTGGTTGTAATTTAAAAGCTATTATATCTGATAGATTTGACTCAGTTGCATAAGTATTATCGTTAATTGCAATTACTTTTTGTAATATTGAGGTTCCAGAAACATAAACATATTTTTTTGAAAATAATATTGGTTTATTACTAAAAAAAATATCAAATAATGATAGATTTTTCTTTTTTAAGACAGTATTTTCTTTTAATTTATTTTTTGATTTTGGTGATATTTTAATAATAGGATTATCAATCTTCTCTTTAATGTTTGAATTACTTTTTATTGTTTCATATTTTTTTTTTGATAAGTTATTATTAACTTTATAGTTCTTTTTTATTATTGTATTTGAATTAGAGTCACATCCAGACATTAAAAATATTATAATTAATATTATAAATAATTTATTATAATTATAAAACATATGATTATTCCAAATAATGATAGCCTTGTAAAAAGTCAAAAAATGAAATTTTTATCTGTATAACAATTTGAAATTATTATTACCGACTTTTATAAAAATGATTTTTTCTATGCCATCAAATAATAATATTAAAATTTTAAATTAGATTATTATAATTTATTATTTATTATTAAAAGATATCATTGGAAATAAAATAACTATCAATTTGGTTGATATAATAACCAAAAAAATATATTGTTTTATTATGTTTGTTCTCATAAATATTCGCCAATATTTCAATGATTTGCCGAAAATAATCTTCTCCTTCTTCATTATCACAAAAATTAAAAATATTTTCTAAGTCAGAGTTAACAGAAAGAATGCAGCTATCAGGCAATTGAAAACCAGGAAAGAATTTTTGTAAAATAGAATCAATATTTTTGATATTAAAATTTGAACTATTATTTCTATCAAGCATTTCCATTAATTCTTCGACATTATGAATAAAATTTTTTTTTGAATCCTCTCCTTTGCTATACTTTAAAATGAGTTGAAAAAAATGTTGTAATAAAGGAAGTTGTGAAGAGTGTAATATATTTCCGAATTGAAAATAATAATCATCTTCACTTACTACAATCTGGTTTATTTCGTTTGAGAAATTATTTTCTTTATTTAATTTACATCCTTTTTTTTTTATCTCATTCTGTGTAAAATCACGTAAAAATTCATTAAAATTTTTTAAAAAAAAGTTGATTTTTTTTCCTGCTATTTTATCATCAAAATCAGATTCAATAATTTTGGTATTAAAATCTTCGGATAAATATTGTTGATATATTGGTTTATATCCATTTTGATTTACAGTTATGATATCAAATTTTCCTCTTTTGCTTAGTAACTGTTCTTTGATTAAGGTTTTAAACATATTATAACTTTCAGATGAAATATCCCAATTATCCTTTAAAATTATTATATATTGAAATGAATCAAATTTTTTACTTAAAAAAAAATCAGTTAAGTATAAGAATACTGGACTATTATCTAGTTCCCTTACAATATAAGCATTACTTTGAGCAAATTTGCTGATATCGTTAAAATTATTAAAAATTTGATGATTTATTTGTATTGAGTTTTCTATACAAAACCAATAAATTTTTTTTTCAATATACCTGTCAATACTGTCTTCACCCCAATTATTAGACAATTGTTCAATATTAAATAAACTTAAAACATATCGAGTTGAAAATAGAGCTATTCTTACTGTAATTTTATCATTAAATATCAAATCAGGATTCACTAAAACAAGTTTTTCTGGAAAAAATAATTTAACATATTTATTATTTACTTTTTTTGCATCTATTATAGCTGTTTTTGGAAGAAATATAGTAGATTTTCCTAAATATTGCCTACTTAATGAATCATATAATTTAAAATAAGTTGAATGTAGTGTAGATTCTGGTCTTATTATTGCTGCATATTTATTTGAAAATATATTAATATTATTGCAATCAGAGACTTTTCTTAAATTTACTTTATCTATTATATCTTTGTATAAATAATTTTTATTTAACTGATTTAAATTTATAAAAAAATTTGGTAAATACAAATTTTCTGATTCATTATTATTAATTCCAAAACAAACTAAATTATTTGCCATTAGAACTGATACAACAGGACTATAATCTAACATTGAAAAAGAAATATTAACAATAAATAGATTAATGGTTATTGCTAAACAAAAGTAATGTTTTGACATATTTATTTAGTTCCTATATCTTCAGTATTATTTAATACATTTATTTAATTTTAACACATTCAAGTAAATTATCAATTAATAATTCAGTAAAAAATGGTAAAAAAATTTTTATATTATAATATAAAAATAATTTAATTATGATTTCTATTTTTATTTCTACTTTGGCGGATTTAAATTTAACTGTTTGAAATCACAATAAATATTGTTTTAAATGACTTTTGTATATTTTGAATTAAATCAATATGTTATCGTTTAATTTGCCAAAGTAGAATTATGAATACATTTTTTTATTTACCTATTATTGAATATGCCTAACAACAAATTTAATAAAATTCATTTTTGATTTACTGGCTGAAATGATGATCAAGGGAGGATTATGGGGCAATTCTGTTGACTTAAGGAATGGAGTCCCAAATCAAAAGATTTGGAACTCCAATTCTTAATTTTACAGTATTGGGTCTGCTCAGGGTATCATTCTTTAGAGCAGAATATTTCTTGAATGTAATTTTCTTATCAGGTAATAGAAGACCTATTAAGCTGGTACACTTTTGCTACGTATTAAATTCAGCTCCATTTTTTTTCTTAATAGCGGATACCATAATACGAACTTCAGATTGAAACTGCCTTATTAATAAAAATTAATTTTTAAATGATTGCTTTTAGCTTAAATCATCGAATGGATTACTTTCATGAAAGAAATCATCTTGTTTTCTTTTATCTGTAACATTCCAGGTGTATTTATCTTTTTTATTTTTATCTGATCCAAATAAATAATATAAGCCAATTAGCAGTACAATAAATACAGTGCTAAAAAAAATTTCAGGGCTTCCATTTGGAAGGAACGTCATTTCAGGTAGAAAAATTACATTAAAAAGAACCAAAAGTCCCAAAAAAAAAGTTATATGAGAAAAATTAGAAGCAACTACTGGAGTAGAACCTGTTTGTTTTAGAAAGAATATAATTATAAGATAACAAATTAATAGCCATAATAACAAAGATGGTATAAATATTAAAATTTTATCAGTAAATGACAATATATTTAATGAATGAACAAGCATTTTTTACTCCTTTTATTATTAGAATGGACTGTCTTCATCGAAATCATCAAATGAATGCGGCATGGATCTATTAATTCCAGAACCTTCAACAATTTCTACTCTTCTTACTATTCTGGAATCACCCCTTGAATTATCAATAATAGAAAATTCTTGCATACGACCTGTCTTATATGAACATGGTTCGCTCTTTTTTACTCCATTCATTTCAATCATTATATTATTTTCTGGAATTAATTCAAAATTATTGTTTCCCAAATATTTTGCTGTTATAGCATGTCCTCTTTTTAACCCTGGAATACTAAAACCATCATCACCAATAATAAATGACTTTCCTTTTTTGATTTTTTCAATCACATCACTGGTACTTTTACCATCACAAAGTAAACTTATTCTTATTATTGGCTTTTTGCCATAGATTAGTTTCTTAGATATTAAAAAAGTAATAATTAAAAGGATTGGTGAAAAAATAAAAATATACCATTTCCATGTAATGAACCAGGATAAAGCTGTTACATTCACAGGTACTATAGAAGGATAAAATCTAACCCCTGAATTAAATAAAAAATTAATATTTCCTGCAAGTCCATTTTTTTGTAATATTGTTCTTGCAGTTTTTTGATATAATATTATTTTTATCACCTGTTGTTCACCAGGTTTTAAGTTTATTATATTTGGGACAATTGATATTAATTTGAAATTCCAGGCCATATCTCGATTATTGATAAAGCTTGAGCCTTTTAAATTTATTTCTAAACGTTTATTTAAATTTGATCTGTTTATAAGTTCTAATTCAATTTCCTTTTCCTGTCTATAACTCATAAATATTGATGGACTTAAGCTTATAGATGAAACTCCATATGTAAGCTCTACTTTATCCTGAATGATTTTACCTATGCTGCTTACAATTGCATTTGGGTCTGATGTTACTAAAGGATCTGGATCATTCAATACACTTGCAATAAGGTCAATATTAGCATTGTTACCTAGGCCAAAGCATCTTATATCCCAGCTGCCATTAAGTATGCTTTTTCCAGCATCTTTTAGTAAAGCCTTTAATTTGTTTCCAGAAACACTATATTTTGACCCTGGCCTGGCTTCATGTTTTCCATCTGTCAAAAGTAATATCAAATTTCGATTTGCCGGGCTTCCTGGTTGATTTTCAATAATAAAATCAGCAACTTTTTCTAGAGCAAGACCAATATCTGTATATTGTATTCTGCTATCACCCTTTTTATAATTATCCTTATATTGATTATCAAAATTTCTTAATATTCTAATTATTGCATTTTCATCTGCCTTTTCTGAAGCAATTATTTGCCCGGGAGTTAGTTCTCTAACATTTGTTGAAAAAGCAATAAATTTAACATAATCTCCTGAAACAATATAAGTATCAAATAGCTTTTGTACTATTTCAATAAAGCTTAAAAATGGTTTTTTACCAAAGGATTCTTGTTGAGTGCTTCCTGAAATATCAATTAAGAATATAATATTATCATGACCAATTTTTGCATAACTTAGTGAGTTAAACGTCATAATGATAAAAAAATAAAAGCAAGTTATTACTATTCTTCCCATGGTAAATCACTCCTTTTTTCTGTAAATGCATTATCTTTATGATTATTTTTTCTACCAAAGGCATATGTGCAAGATATTACAATATATAAGATTATAGCAAGCAAGTTAAAATATTCATTAATAACATCACTTAAATAATAACGAAAACATATTAAAATAAAGAAAGGAAATAGTAAAGATGAAATAGTTAATGCATGTTTTGGAATTATACTTAAACGAATACAAATTTCATAAATAATATTTGTTAATGCAATTGAAATTGCAATACAAATGCAAAAAGCAATAATTCTATATAAAATTGATAGTGCATATCTAATTTTATAGAATTCATCTGATAGCCCTTTGAAATTATTTGTATCAACATTGGTGAAAATAGGTTCCTCACCAGGTGTTGTAAAATGAATTGCAATTTGTTCTAAATTATCTTTATATGCTGTTGGTAAATCAATACCTACACTTATACCCTTAACAGTAGCAAATTTTTCAAGTTCTTTACGACAGGCTTTAACTTTTTCATAAACAGCAGTTCCATATTGGCCATCACCAGCAACAAGAACATAATGCCGTCCAGTTAGTCCCTGAAAATCTTTTGGAAGTTCTGATAATATTGATTCAAAATTTGTTCCCCCAATTGAAGAAAGATTCATTATTTTATTTTTCATTATACGAGCATTTGTTTCTTTAGGAAGAATTTCAAATAAAGGCTCAGTATCATTTGAAAAGACTCTGAATCCAATATTAAAATAATTAGGAACATCATTATCAATAAATTTACATAATGATTTTTTTGTTTCTTCTAATCTATAATCAGCATCCATACTTGTTGATAAATCTAATATTATCATCAAATTATGATCTTCACGAAAAGAAAAATTACATCCACAGCAATAATTGATCATTATAAGCAATAAATATATTTTTATAACTTTTTTCATATTATCCTTTT
>Ga0272440_1002349_pt1 | contig 14821 bp, 9 predicted proteins | sample SSMMMBAug17_FD_192440 | JGI IMG/M metagenome (GOLD analysis project Ga0272440, IMG submission 192440) | Marine sediment archaeal communities from Little Sippewissett salt marsh, Falmouth, MA, United States - SSM-MMB-Aug17 | ecosystem: Environmental > Aquatic > Marine > Wetlands > Sediment ... | reverse complement strand
TTTATTAACATAAAAACATAAAACAACAAAACAACAAACCGCAATCCATCTTTTGTTCAATTGTGGTTTGCGTATATAATGATGAAAAAAATATTGCGGCCTGTCTAAAATCATTATTGAATCAGACGTTGGCGGCATTCAATTGGGACATCCTGATGACAATGATTTTGCTAAATCAGTTGATCAATTTTTATGTGCAATCGGTTTTGTGGGAGATTATGTCAAAACGCACCAACAAGTGTTATGGAGGAACTTCATGAAAGTATTCATGAAAAGGATTATTCCAAAAAACCTCTTATTTGTATAATGGATGGAGCCTTGATTCAATGGACAATTTTGAAAGAAGTGCAAGGTGGGGGATTACAGGTGGGGAAAATGTTTTAAAGCTAAGGAATGCTCTGAAAATAAGTTCCTCATTTCTGAAAGAGTCAATTCTATTCATTTTGAACCTGGATTACGCTGAAGAAGATGAAGAAGATGAATAAGATGAAATAAAACACTTTTAATTCATCTTTTTCAGCGTAATCCAGGTTCAAAAATAGGAATTCAATATATTAAATGGGGAACTTATTTTCCGAGAATTCCTAAGAAAATCCCCCTTTGTTGAAATGCACCCTTTGATTTTGTTGGAATGAAATGCGATTAATTTTTGGCAAACCCGCCACATAAGGCGGGTTATTTGGTGTGATATTCAGGATTGTAGTTTGGAGAGCCGATTTTTTACAATTTTGTAAAAAAAAGCGGATTCATCACCGGATTCAATCATTTTAAAAATCTCATCACGCTTTTGCGTATTTCCTTTTTGCTCATATACAAGACCTAACAAAAATAGAATATCACTCTGCATCAAGCCATCAGGAGAAAAAGCATCCTTTTCCAAAATACTGAGTGCTTTATCGAAGTCTTTATTGGCCACATAGGCATATCCCAGATTGTATCGAATCAAAGGGTACAGGGACGATGTTGGTTCAAAATAGTTTAAAGCTTCTTCATATAGAGATATTGCTTTATTGTATCTTCCAGTTTTATAGCACAAATTGGCATAAACAATGGTACCCAATTTGCCTGAAACAGTTCCGCTGTAATCTGTTATAACTGTTTCGAAGGCTGATTCTGATGATAAAAAAGCATCTTCAAAATTTTGGGGATTTTTTTCAAGCGCTTTATAATAGGTTGTTTTGGCTTCAGTAAGCTTAATAGCGCCTGAGTTTTCAGATGATTGCTGCCATGCATGAATTCCCAGTACAATAAGTGCAATCAAGATAATTCCACCAATACCAGCCAGAACATATTGAATATTATCCAGTGTATAGTTAAACATTCTTCTTGAGAATACAAGAAATTCGTCTGGCTCTTTTAACAATTGTTTTCGTTTGTTGACTTTTCTTTTTGCCATAATGCTTCATCCTTTTTTAATGAAAATTTTTTATTTATATATCTCATATAAATGTTAATATTTCAACATTTACTTTGAAAAAAATCAGCAACAAAGCAGGTCGAATCCGGTAATCAGATTTTTTCGGATGATCCCTTTATCGTCATTACCAAAATAGGTGTGCATACTGATAATATATTTGGGATTTTTTTTGAAATAAAATTTCAAGATAGTATTATTTTTTCTTGCAAAATAAAATAAACTAATATATATTGCACAAATTAAGTAAACAAGCCTGGGTGGCGGAATAGGTAGACGCAAGGGACTTAAAATCCCTTGAGGCTATGCCTCGTGCGAGTTCGATTCTCGCCCCAGGCACTTAATTTCATGAATCAATCCAAATGACATCAGTCGATGCCCTAACCAACCGATCATTAATAGCAAGCCCCAATCCATTATCAGGTGGCATAGCAATCAAGATAGTATTCACTTTTGCAGAATCCAGATTCCGCATACACGCAAATAAATTTCTGGCCACCAGATCCAGATGATTTCTGGAGCCAAGATTTTCAATCAATCCGCCTTTTTGCAAAAGCTTTTGAAAAAAAACGATATTTTCTTCAACAAGCATAATGCCGACAGATTGATTATTTTCCAGCAATTTTTCCATATGAGAGTACATGGCCAAAATGACATTTTTGTGTGAAGGCCCTTTAAAAGCAACCAAACGTGCATCAGGGGAATAATGCTTAAATAGTTGTCCGGGTGATATTTGTTTTTGATTGCTTTCTGTCAGATAAGACCTGCGAATGTGAACATCAGGTATAATCTTTTCTAATTGATCCATTGATATCCCGCCCGGCCGCAGTATACAGGGTGGCGATTTTGTTAAATCGAGAACTGTAGATTCCAGTCCGATATCAGCGGGACCGCTGTCGAGGATCATTGAAATTTTACCATTCAGATCATTCCAGACATGATCTGCCCGTGTGGGGCTGGGTCTTGAAAATCGGTTGGCGCTGGGAGCAGCAATGGGGCAACCTGATATTTCTATTAGCATCAAGGCAATCTGATGATCAGGCATTCTCACTGCAACTGATGCGCCACCCGAAGTGACAGTATGTGGTATATTGGGATGTTTTTCTAAAATCAATGTCAGCGGGCCTGGCCAAAAACGATTTGCCAGTTCCAAAGCCAGATCAGGGATTTTGATTGCCACTGTGTTTATGGCGTTAACCCTGTCAATATGAACAATAAGCGGATCTGTTGCTGGACGTTCTTTGACAGAAAAAATAGTTTGAACAGCATTTGCGTTGAAAGCATCTGCACCAAGTCCATATACAGTTTCTGTAGGAAATGCAACAAGTTGACCCTCTTTAATCAATTTTGCAGCAGCACTCAGGATGTTTATATCCGGGGCGCTTTTAGAAATGGAGATTTTTTGTGTTTTCATCTGTTTTTCCATGTCTAACCTGTACATTGGTTTCGGACATTGCTTGGATTTCGATTATTACGATCTACCTGATCGCTTAGGAATGCTCTGAAAATAACTTCCCCATTATTGATATTGTTCGTTTTGAGGTAATTGTACTGTAGAGACGTAGCATGCTACGTCTCTACACGACCTTATTTTTTTGGACGATCAAGAAAAATGAGTATGTTATTTTCCGAGAATTCCTTAGGAATTCTCGGAAAATAAGTTCCCCATTTAATATATTGAATTCCTATTTTTGAACCTGGATTACGCTGAAGAAGATGAATAAGATGAATCAAAAGTGTTTGATTTCATCTTATTCATCTTCTTCAGCGTAATCCAGGTTCAAAATGAATAGAATTGACTCTTTCAGAAATGAGGAACTTGTTTTCAGAGCATTCCTTACTTACATGTTCATTATTGGACCCAATTTTTTGATCTAAATATGCCGCCTTCTGAAAAACACAACCACATCCATCTTATCCACTTAATCAGGCTATGTGCCATCCATAAGGCCCAAAGCAACATGGCGATCCTAAAAATATATAATGGAAGTAAAAAGACTCGGGGTTGCGGTAACGTATCGTTTATTTGGTCAAGATACCATGATAAAAATTTCCAGGAAGAACCATTTCCTTTGATTTGCATTTGCGGAATCCCCAACAGACCCGAATGAATGGCAATGTAAATAAAAAGCAGCGCTAAAAAAGTCCATATAATCAATCCCAATTGCCTGATATTGAATAACCATCGACTATCCGGCATGATGTTCTGCTTTCGATAATGGAACGTCAGAAACCACCCCACAACAATAAAGGCTTCATGAATCGCAACCTGAGTAAGTCCAAGCCCCAGTAGAAACCATTGCCATGTATTTAATGGCGTCCAGTTCAGGCGCGCCAATGCAAAAGAAACGATTGCAATTAGAATTAAATACGACCAAAATAAAACAACTGGGCCCATTTGCGGTCCATGTGTCCACAAGATCCACGCATTTCTCGGCAAATGTAAATTCAATGTCGCGTTAACAGCTTCACCTACCTGAACATGTGGAAATTTGAGAAAACAATATGCAGGTTCGGGTTGGTGCCATTTAATATCAACTTGATGCGAACCTGGATCCAGCGGAATTTGAATATTACTGAGTTCTCCCGATACAGGCAATGAAAGTTTATCAATGTGAACCTGTTGAATAATAGATTTTTCAGGTATCTTTACAGTATGCGTTTGTCCCATACTTACCCTGACCCACATGGATAAATTGAGCTGATGAAAACGATTTCCAGGATGCATGTCTAACTTGACCTGATCAATGGTCATATTTTTTCCTTCGATGGGGATCAATTTAGAGAAATTGATATCAACAGACTCTAAAGGCCAGGGTTGCCATGTGGGGCGATGTTTCCCCTGGCTGTCCTGATGATGAATGACTGGGATGCCATCATAATTCACATGAAGTCGGGTGTCAGCATCCAGAATCCATGTTTCAACCCATTGATTGGTTTGCGGGGCTTGCAAATGAATCTTTGGTTGATACTCCAAAACAGATTGCCAATCAACCTGCGATTGATTGGCTTTCATACTTACCAGGGCCTTATGATCTTTTACTTGAATATGACCAGTCATCAAGGATTCACCGGTCAGCAAAGGGATCTCGATTGATACTGGATGATCGGCAGGTGTCACACGTTTTACTGTTGTCATGACATGCCATTGAAGACTGATATACAATACACGTTCTACATTGAAAAATGGTGGAATGGATATTTCTTGCAAAATTTTTTCCGCATTCTGCTGTATTCGATTGAATTGAAGGCTGTCCGCTATTTGATTATCAACAGATATGCCCTGAATTTCCCATCCTGATGCTTGTGTTTCAATATGTCGAGGTTTGAGTTGAAGGGGCATGTGAAACTGGTTCCTGTTGGGTGTCTGACCTCGTAAAATCACGTGATGTCTACCCTGTTGGACATAAATCCAGATATGCTTTTGTAAGTCCTGTCGAATACCAGTTGCGGGTTTGGCATTAATTGTTATCTGATCCGGCACCCATTCATCTGTACTTGCTGGTAAGGGGATCACTGTGTCTATTGCGGCATGCACTGTTAATTCAATTTTCAAGCGATCAGTTAATATAGACAGGCTCATCAGGGATATATCAGCGCAGTTGGGAAGGCAATCTGGTTTTTCCAATAAACGCGCTTCAAGTTCTTTGAGAATCTCTGGTGATGGAAAATCCGCCTTTGCATTATGACTGACAATAATGGTGGCCAATATTGTCGTAATGACATATTTTGTGAATGTTAACTTCATGATAGCGCTATCCTTTTCTTAGGAACGTTTTGAAAGTAAGTTCCCCCATTTCAAAATAATGTTCGTATTGGGTTATTTGAACTGTAGAGACGTAGCATGCGACCTCTCTACACGACCTTATTATTTTTGTACGATCAATACAAAATGAGACTGTTATTTTTCACAAGTTCCTAACCGACTCGAAAAAATAAAATCCACCACATCTTGAATCGCTCTTTGAATATCAGAAAAAGCGCTGGCTAACATATCAAGATTATCATTTCTCAAATTTTTTTCAAAATGTTTGGCGATTTGAATCAATTCATTTGCGCCAATATTTTCTGCAAGCCCTTTGACAGAATGTACCAGAAAAGCAAGCTGATTATAGTCCCCTTTTTGATAGGCTTCGTCTATTGCTTTCATAAATTTTGTTAAATCCTGATGCGATTCTTTCAAGATTTCATCAATAATGGTTGCATCATTAAATTCTTCAATCAATTGCTGGATTGAAATAATTTGAGAAGGATAGGCTTGTTTTGAAGCCGGTTTGATTTGGGAACCTTTAAATTGACTCAAAACTTGTTTTAGTTTTTCTAATCTGATAGGCTTGCTGATATAGCCATCCATACCTGATTGTACACATTTTTGATCAAAACCAGTTATGGCATGGGCGGTCATGGCAATAATTGGAATATTCATATGTTGATTGCCAGCTTCACCTGCGCGTATGCGATTTGTTGTTTCAAAACCGCTCATACCAGGCATTTCGATATCCATTAAAATACAATCAAAAGAACTATTTTTAAGGATTTCAATTACTTCAAATCCATCTTTAGCCACTGTCGCTTTAATTCCAAGTCGAGATAAAAAAAGCGTTGCGACCTTGACATTAGAACTGATATCTTCAGCAAGAAGCACATGACGAATCTGAATTGGCGATTCAGGATCATTGGGAGGAATTGATTTCTGATCATTTTTGATCACCGGTTGTTGAACCGGTTTCAAATTGAGTTGAAAATAAAAGGTTGTTCCTTTGCCTGTTGTACTTTTAAACGATAGTTTCCCTCCCATCAGTTCGCATAATTGTTTACTAATTGTCAGCCCCAGACCTGTTCCGCCATACCTTCGGGTGTGTGATCCATCGCCCTGGGTAAAGCTATCAAAAATCAGGTCTTGTTTGTCAACCTGAATGCCTGAGCCTGTATCTGATATCTCAAAACATAAAAGTGCAGCGTCTTCAGGGTATTCGATATCCTGTTGGCTAATATAAATCGACACGCTTCCCTTATCAGTAAACTTGATTGCATTTGCAACAATATTCACCAATATTTGTCTAATGCGATAGGGATCGCCTTGCCAGTACTGGTTGACATCTGGATGAATATCTAATAGAAAATCCAACGTTTTTTGACTGGCCTGTATACGCATGGTTTGATAAAAAGAGCGAATCAGTTCGAACAAATCAAAGTCTTGATTATGAATTGTAACTTTTTGGGCTTCGATTTTTGAAAAATCCAAAATATCATTGATGATGACCAGCAAATTCTGTGCGGATTCATAAGCGATCTGAATATATTCATCCTGGTCATCTGTAAGTTCAGTAGTTGTATGCACTATTTCAAGCATCCCCAAAATGGCATTCATGGGCGTTCTGATTTCATGGCTCATGTTGGCTAAAAACTGGCCTTTTGCAATGGATGCCATTTCTGCTTTTTGTGCATAGATATGAACTTTTTCGATACTTGCTTCAAGATCTTGTTGTAATATACGATGGCTCGTAATATCGACCATAACCCCGATGATACCGGACAAACCATAATGGAGATTGACATAACCAGCCAACTTTAAAGTGATACTGCGAAAAGATCGATCTGCATGCTGAAAATCTATTTCATATGTGTAGATTTTATCTAAATCCATCTTGTTGGTATCCATAATAATGCCTGATTTATCAGCAACATCTTTTAACAATATGTCAGATGCCTGAGATTGCAAGAGTTGATTCTCGTTCAGACCGGTATAGTTTACAAAACATTTGTTAAAACCAATGAGCTTGCCTTGCGGATCGGTATAAAAAACAGGCAGAGGAATGACATGCAATAGTTCTTTTAGAAACTGAAGTGCGTTGATTGATTGCTGGGTCTCTTTTTCATGAGTAATATCAACCAGTGCGCAAAGAATTTGCGGGCCATCGTCCGGATGGTCCAGCGTGCTGATTGTCATTTTTCCCCAAAGCCGCCTGCCATTTTTCCCAACAAATTGAATTTCTGAAGATTGCTTTTCTTTCGTCCTGATCAGATCGGTAAAACATTTTTTAAACGAAATAATACTCTGCTGAGGGACATAACTTTGAAATCGCTGATTCATCATGCTTTTCTTTTGAAAGCCAAAAATTTGCGTTGCCATGAGATTGAGGTCAAGAATTATATTTTGTATGGACAAAATTATATATCCCACAGGTGCATGATGGAACAAATCGGATAAATATTTCTGCGATTTTTCTAATTGTTCCCTGCTATTGACCAGCTCTTCATTTTGTATTTCAAGTTCTATTTGATAAATGTGGAGATTTTCAATTTCTTTCAGCTTGCAAGCATCAGCGCCAGAAATATTGGTTTCTTCATTTTCAATTCTCTCCATGACCTGTTGTTTCAGATCGGAAAAATTTTTCATGTCATATCTCCAAGAATTAACATTGTTCTTTAAAAACAAACACAATGCTATCAACCTCGTTATCAGAATTAAAGGAAGGATTGGCATAAACACTTAAATCAACTGAGGATTGATCGGACAGTTTGGCTTTTATCAAGTATTCTTGCAGAGGCTGTTTGTTTTTTAACACAAGCTGTATGGGATTATTTTCCGATGTAAAGGGGTGGTCGTTTGTATCAGTGAATGTAATGTCTGATTGATCAATCAAATGATTTATAAAGTGCCTGGCGGGTTTACCCAAAATTTTTTCAGCGGCTTGATTGAATTTTTTAACAATACCATTCTTATCAGTTACAATGGTTGCCAATGGATTGATATCAATGAGATTATTAAGGTATTGATTTCGTATTTCCATTTCCTGGGAACCCTTTTTTTCACGAGAGATATCCACAACTGTCATGACCACACCGCCAATTTGTTCGCGTTCATCTAAATAGGGTAAAATATTCAATAAGAACCATTTTCCATCATCAGCTCGGACAGTACGTTCAATTTTTTCTCCCTGGTTGAGAACAATTTGGGCATCCTGATACAAATTTTGAATAAATGGAGATGAGAAATCTGATAATGGGCGTCCGATATCTTGAGACAATAAATTGATCTCTCGTGTAATTGCAGGGGTAAATTTGCGAATACACAAATGCTTATCCAGAAAAATTGTGCCGATATCAATACTTCGGATCAAGTTATTCAGGTCATTGTTGGACTCATAAAGCTCTTCCACTTTTTCCTGATACTCGGAATTAACTGTATTCAATTCCTCATTGACTGAATTAAGTTCTTCATTGGTGGATTGGAGTTCTTCATTGGATGAAAGCAGTTCTTCGTTGGTGGATTGGAGTTCTTCATTGGCGGTGTGTAATTCTTCGATTGTCGCTTGAAGATTTTCCCTTGTATATTGAATTTCTTTTTCCAGGTCAATGATATGCTTTTCTGTATTTGCCTGAACATCAATATCTTTATCATCATGTAAGTGTTTTGTATTTTCTTCAAAAACAATCAATACATAATCATTATTTGATATATAATCATTATTTGTTGGATAAATTTTTACTGGTGCCATTTTGATATTAAGGAAAAAGGCGTTATTATTGTCACCAATTTTCAAATCATTATAAACGATAGATTTCTTTTCATTAATAATATACCTCATGCCAGTGGAAATAATCATGGAAATTTTATCTGGCACAAGTTTTTTAATATCCATACTGGCCTTTCCAAGGGGAAATTTCAGGAACTTATCAGGATTGCCAAACGTTTCAACAATCATGCCTGTTTCATCAATGACGACGCTCAGTTGAGAAATTTCGTTTATAATACTTTGATAGTAATGCTCAATTTGTTCTTTTTGTTTCAATGAAAGTCTGGCTTCATGAATATGATGTAATGTACGCATTTGATTTTTGAAACTTTGGCTTAGATAATTTGCTTTCAGAGGCGCTGTTCCTCTGCCAACATGATGAAAAATCTTGATACGTTTATCCATAGGTAGAAAATGGTGGGACAAAGTACCAACAGTTTCACTGGTGCCTAAAAACAGATAGCCCTTGTCTTTTAAAGCAAAGTGAAAAATATCCAGGACATCTTTTTGTAAGTTAGTTTGTAAATAAATCAATAAATTTCGACAAGTAATTAAATCCTGTCTTGTAAAAGGCGGATCTATAAAAACATTTTGACGTGCAAATATGACCTGTTCACGAATATATTTCTTTACTTTAAATCCATTTTCTATCTTGTGAAAATATCGATCCAAAAGATCTGATTTCAGGTCATTGGCAATACCTTCAGGATAGACACCTTCAGCCGCCTTATCCAGGGCATGTTGGTCAATATCAGTTGCAAAGACAGATATTTTATGTCTCATCCCATTTAATTCTTTGTATTGATTAAGCAGCATAACAATCGTGTAAGCTTCTTCTCCTGTGGAAGTGCCTGCCACCCAGACCCTGATTTTATTTTCATTTTTCGTATTTTCAAACAGTTTGGGAATGATATGTTCGTTCAAGAAATTAAATTCATCAATATCTCGAAAAAATCGTGTGACACCAATAAGTAAGTCCCTATATAGCTGGTGTATTTCATCCTTGTTTTTATGCAAATGGTCTAAATATTTCCGAATTGAATCAGCCTGAACAATTCCCATACGACGTTCAATGCGACGAATGACAGTATTGGGCTTATAATTCGTAAAATCCACATCCTTATGATTTCTGATTAACGCCAGGATTTTATTGAGATCTGTATCTTCTGGATTCAAGACAAATTCTTTTGCGCCATTACGTGAGATACATGGATGATGTGTATAATTCATGATAATATCTGGCATGTGATCAGGTGGACAGGTATAATCAATCATTCCTGTGGCCATAGCACTTCGTGGCATACCATCAAATTGAGCGGTTTCAAAATCTTGCACCATAGTCATGCCACCTGCCTTTTTAATCGCCTGAATACCAATCGAACCATCACTTCCTGTCCCTGAAAAAACAATTCCAATTGAGCGAGATTCGGCATCTTCAGCAAGGGATATCATGAAAACATCAATGGGCAAGTGAAGGCCGCGAGTTTTATCAAAAGGGTTGAGTAACAATGTTCCATTAAATAGAGTTAAAAAATGCTTGGGCGGGATCAAATAAATCATATTTGGGGAGACAACAATTCCATCTTCTGCCTGCATAATTTGCATCTGAGTATGCCTGGCCAATAGTGTATCCATCATGCTTTTATGATCGGGTGAAAGATGTTGAATTACAACAAATGCCATATTGGAATCTGATGGCATATTTGTAAAAAAGGTTGTCAAAGACTCCAACCCTCCGGCTGATGCGCCCAGTGCAACAATATAATTCGGCAACAACTTATCATTTTTTTGTTTATTGCTTTGCATTCTATTCCTAATATATTGAATAATTGTAAAAAATTGGATATGGATACCTTAATAAGGTAAGAAGATCGCTACCCGAAAATTTATGATCGCTTACTTATGCGAGGTCTATACACGTCCTAATTTTTATACGTTCATGAAAAATGCGCATTCTTATATTTTTATAGCAATTGATACTGATTGTCAATATATGATAGGCGATTCAAAAATCAAAGCTTTTCTGGGTAAAAAATGCGGATTGCTTAAAAAAAAAATGCAATCCTTTTTGAAAAAACTGATCTAGCGCCATTACAGCATCTTTTGTGGGTCGATCCCGGAATATGCCATATTTGCCCGAATGTTTGTCATCCAGACCACGCAGAAAAATATAATATACGCCGCCAAAATGGGTTTCAAAGGTGTAGTTTTCAATTCGTTGACCGAGATAACGATGCAGCGCTATGGTATAAATGTAATATTGAAGAATGTAATAGTGCGAAAGGATTGCACGTTTCATGGATAATTGATTGTAATCTTTTAGTTCAGGACCAAGATAATTGGATTTCCAATCCAGGATGTAATATTTGTTTTTGTACGAAAAAATTAAGTCAATAAAACCTTTCATCATACCATTGATTTGATACGTATCCAAAGGATACATATCCATTTTTGCCCGCCTGACCCAGGGAACAGTATCAATAATCGCTTTAATCCTGTTGGGTTGAATATCAGTGATTGGATAATAAAATCCCAATTCGTTAATTTGAAAATCTTTTTGAATATAACCCAATCGAAAACCAGGATCATTTGTAGATAGATTGGCCCATTTTACCCGATCAATCAAGTGAATAATGGTTTTTTGCCATTTCAAATCAAATCCATATGCAGCCAATTTGTCTGATACAAGGCTTTGAATATACTGATCATCAGATTTTTCAAAATCGACCTGTTCCAACAATTCGTGAAGAAATGTGCCAGGTCTGGCACCTTTTGGAAAGGCAAAAATTGACATTGGTTTTGGTGGTTTTTCTGCATGTTGAATTATATCATGATGCGGAACCCTATCCACATCATAATCTGGTAATTCAGAGGCATGACTTTTCGTTGATGTCAGGGCAGAGAAACTGGTAATCCGCCATGAGGAATCAATTGCTTGACGCGGCTCAAGGCATACAAGATCATCAGGAACAGGCACAGTTTCAGAAAACGATAAGGCCTCTGAAAAAGATATCTCTGGTAAGGGCCATGTTTGATAACAGATTTGAATGTTTTCATTGTCTTTTAATTGATTCAATGCATGCCAGATTTTTTTTCTTGTGATATCAGACTCCTCCAGCAAAGAGACCACATTGTGGGATACCTGTTGTTCATTGTGAATCAAGTCTTTTCCATGTAAAAGCCAGGACAATGGGCTGCTCTTTACACTGCTGATATTGCCATGAACCAGATAGCATTGATATCGGGCACGCGTCAAAGCAACGTAAAGCAGTCGCATATTTTCTGCCAGACATTCAGTTTTGGCCCATTCAATACGCTTATCTTGTTCATTTTTTGTTATTGGTAAAGTCAAGGCATAATCATTGAAAGGATCATGAAATACAAAGGGTCTTTTCGTCGCATTCAGTTGGGAACCCCCCCAGAGAAATGGACAATACACAATTTTATATTGTAAGCCTTTGCTTTTATGAATTGTTACAATTTTTACAGCATTTTCATCTGTTTCTAACCGCATATTTGAGTCATGTCTGACAAACTGTTCGCCAGCACGATACCGATTGAAATATCCCATCAGGCCCGACATACCGGGTTGTTTTTCCATATCCACTTGATGCAGCAATTCGGCTATATGCAAGAGATCTGTCAGTAAACGTTCGCCATTATCCATGGACAGGATGTTGGCGCGAATGTTTTCTTTGGATAACAGATAACGAAACATTACCATAAAGCCTTTTTGCTGCCATAAATCATGATAGGATTGAAAACGTTTTATCCATTCATCAAAACGATTGCTGTCAGCAATTGTATCAAGCAGTTCATCGGCATTCATGCCAATCAATGCAGACGTCAACGCACTTTTAAGTTTTTGTTCATTTTGGAAATCTGCAACAGCAGCGATGGTATATGCAAAATCACTACAAATCGCTGATGACCAAACCCTGTCTTTAGCATATACGACACCAGGTATCCCTCTTTTGCGAAGTGCAATCAATATATTATCTGCTTCATAATTTTGACGAACCAGAATAGCGATATCAGCCGGTTGAATGGGGCTGTTATCCAGTGATACCATATTTTTTCTGGAAAGCTGAAACAGATTGTGTATATGTTCAGCAACCTGATTGTAAATAATATTCCTGGCTGTTCCCATATTCAAGGGGGTTGCAGGATTTTCAGAATCTTCGATATATAAAATTTGCAAAGGCCGCTGCGGTTTATTTTCAATCAACATTTGAACCTGAGGCAATTGGGATTGAACCGGTTGAAACTGTATATTGTCATAAATAAAGGCTGAAGGGTTTTGTAAAAAAATTGTGTTGATCGCATCAACAAGCAATGCGCTGGAACGCCAATTGGTATCCAGGGTGAATTGATGGTCAGTATTCTCAACGCCTTTGAGATAGGCAAATAAATCCGCACCACGAAAACTGTAAATGGCTTGCTTTGGATCGCCTATGATATACAAAATACAATCCGAATGATTGAAAATGGTATAAAAAATCTGATATTGAATGGGGTCTGTATCTTGAAACTCATCAATTAATGCAGCCTGATATTTTTTTCGGATGCTTTTGGCCAAAAGACTATCTCTATCATTTTCCAGAGACTTGTATACATAATGAAGTAAATCGTCAAAGCTTTGAATTTGAAGTTTCTTTTTCTTTTCAAACAAAACAGATTGTGCGTTTTGCATGAACTCCCTTTGAATATAGATCATTTTTTGTTGATACAATGCTTCAAGGACTGCATAAGAATCCATGAGTTGTTCACATACATCAAAAAATAGATGTTCCGGCGGTTCAAATGATTTTTTGGTATTATTTCTGATTGCACTGGCCTGAAATTTTTTCAATAGTTCAGTTGGCAGTTTTGTATGGGGGGAATCGGAAAAAAGCGCACAAAGATTCTTCATATATCCTTCAATGGAAGCCATTGGATAGTTGATTCGATTCAATCTATTATCATAGTTTAATAAATCGTATATTTCATTATAATAATTTTTAAATATGGCACTGGCCTGTGCAAAATAAGCCATATAGTGTTGTTCCTGATTATATAGGAACTGATCAGATGGACAGGTGACCTCAGGCGTAATTTTTGCAAAAGGTGTTTGAAGAATATAACGTGTCCATTGCTGCATTGTACTCGGTTTATATCCGGTACTTCTGGCATACTGTAAAAAGAGCAAAGAGGCTTCATATAAATGATGTCGAATAAAATCATCCGCAATTTCTTGAACAAGGTGTGAAACATCGGCAAGTAATTCTGCATCAAAAATGACTCCGCTTTCAAAAGCATTTTCCTTTAATATTCGATGACAAAATCCATGAATGGTATAGATAGCTGCTTCATCAAAGTTACGAATGGCCAATTCAAGATTCTGAACGCGTTTTGTTGTTGGCGGGCATTGACCAAACATATCGATCATCCAGGGGGCATAGGATGATATGTTTAAACTTTTGTTTTTGAGATAACCGGCATAAAGCACATGCATGTCATAAAGGACATTTCTGATACGCTCCCGCAATTCCTCAGTGGCTGCTTCTGTAAAGGTTACCACGAGAATGTTGGATACATTATACGCTTTCTCGATGATAAGCCTTGCGTACAGGTTGCATATGGTATATGTTTTTCCGGTTCCAGCACTGGCTTCTATCAGGTTGGTGCCTTCTACTGGACAATGAATCAGATGAAAAGATTGCGGTATCATAAATTATTGCTCCTGCTTAGGTTTTCATTTATAAGTTTCTTTGCCAATATTACTAAGGAAATCTCTGATAATAAGTTCCTCATTTAATAAATTGCATTCCTTTTTTTTTGAACCAGGATTACGCTGAAGAAGATGAATAAGATGAATTAAAAGTGTCTCATTTCATCTTATTCATCT
>Ga0272440_1002348_pt1 | contig 14822 bp, 13 predicted proteins | sample SSMMMBAug17_FD_192440 | JGI IMG/M metagenome (GOLD analysis project Ga0272440, IMG submission 192440) | Marine sediment archaeal communities from Little Sippewissett salt marsh, Falmouth, MA, United States - SSM-MMB-Aug17 | ecosystem: Environmental > Aquatic > Marine > Wetlands > Sediment ... | reverse complement strand
GTTTTTGCCTGTTTTTGGCCACCTCTCTACACTGACAATGGCGTCCTTTCTGGCGGACAATCACTGACTAGCACAGACATGCACATGATGCGTTTTGAAAAACCAAAGTTGTACGATAATGAACAGGGATGAGGTGCCCCAAAAAGCAAAAAGGAAAATCAATAAAAGCAAAAACTTACTGAAACCAAAACCAACCCAAAAAGGTAAAGACGCCCTGCTTTTTGGGGACACCTCGATCCAGATATTGTATTTTTAATATTTCCAATATTTTATAGCGTCTATTTTTATTTTTTTATGTTTACAACCAAATCTTTAAGAATTTAAACGAATCCTTATTTTCTTGTTATCAGCGGTAATAATGGCACCATCTAATAAATCCTTTTCATAACGTTCAAGTATCTTCTGGCAATAAATGGCTTGTTGTTTTGCTGATATATCAACTAATCTTAAAATTCCACAATGAGGATAGCTATGCAAAACTGCTAATTCACCAAAATCCTTATCTAAAGTTACTAATATTCGTTTTTCTTTGTATGCATAAGCCAAGATTTCAATATCTCCAGGATCTTTTTCCCAGTCACCTGACCATATTACGTTATAGCCTATGGATTCAAGATCATCTTTTACACCACCCCAAACACATGTATCTAAAAGTACTTTCATGCTGCCATCTGCATTGGTAATATTTCAATTCTTTCTCGTCCAACCATTTGGTTAGCAAATAATAGGCAAGCTTGAATATCTTCAATTTCTAACCAATTATATCCTTCTAATATTGTACTAAAACTATCACCAGAGGCCAACATTCCTAAAATATGTTCAACAGCTAATCTACGACCTCTAATAATTGGTTTTCCTCCATAAATTTGTGGATCGAATGTTATTCTATTTATAAGATTTGTTCTGTCCATCTTTATAATTATTCCTTTTTCGTTATATATTTAATTAGTTTACATCGCATAATTCTTTTAAGGCTTGGACTATTTCAGCGATTCCTAATTTACCATCATTGTTAGAATCCCATAATAATATATTGCGAATAATTGCATTTATCTCTTTTTTCGAAACTATAGAACTAATAGTTGTTTGTAGCTCAGATGTTGTACGATAATATATTATTTATTGCCTGTTACCGGCAATAATAGCAGAATCATTTGGTATATCAATTTTGATTCTGTGGATATTTGTAATTCCTGCTTTGACAAGCATTTCATTTATTTCTTTTTCTGCATATGATCTTCCTTTCTCGGTACCAATCAGCATATTTAAAGAAAACAATGCTGGAAAAACAGGCCCATCCATTGAATCATTCAAAATAAAATCGTGAATCAGTATCAATCCACCTGGTATTAAAGCAGACACTGCTTTGGATATTAGCTGTTGACAGTCTTGGGGGCCTTCACCATGAAGGATATGCGATAACCAGATCACATCATATGAGCCAGGCAGATCATTTTCATTAAAGTTGCCATCAATAAAATCAACCCGACCTTTCATTTGAAACCGATCAATGATTTTTTCTGCAAAGGGTCGGGTTGTGGGAAGATCAAAAATGGTTGCTTTTAAATTCGGATTTTTCATACAAAAATGAATACCATACGTCCCCGGACCACCGCCAAGGTCTAGCATTTTTCTTTTGTTGGAAAGATCTACCTTGTCAGAAATGTAAGGCGCAATAATCATTGCATTATTGAACATTCCCATGAGAAAACTTTCTCGTAAAAGCTCATCATCAACGTGAGAAGCACTTGTTCGAACCGAATTTCCAGTTAATACCGCCTGGTCTAATTGGCGCCAGCCCTCTACCAGGTGGTGATGATGCATGATCATGTGCCCGATATATTTGGGAGAGGACTTTTGGAGGTACATGGCACTTTCAGGAGAATTGATGTACCGATCATTTTGTTTAATGAGTAATCCAATTGCTACAAGGGCATCTAAAAGCCGGGTTGTGGCATCAAGATCTGCAGAAATTGCAGAACTGATTTGGCTGGCATTTTTTTCTGTTTCAGCAATACAGGAATAGATATCGAGCTTGACACTTGCATGAAGTGTACTAGCCATCCAGTAGCTTCCGGATGTTTTTAATAATTGACCAATATTCCAGGTTGTTGATTGCATAAAAACTCCTATTGATTCATTTGATGTTTAATATTCGTTATTTTGAAAAGCTCTGGAAGGAAAACCACTAAGCGCTCATACGTTTTTGAGTATTAGAAGTATAACCGCCAGATTCGTTATGCTGCCTGGGATTATAACCCCAGGTAAGAAAATACGATCAGTTGGACAAACTTTTTATCATTGAAGATTTAAGAAGTCAATTAGATTTTAGTTGACAGATCTCAGTATCTATGACATAGCACCACAAACAAAAAACAGGATACCATAATGAAATCAATCAATATTGATCCAATAACAAGAATAGAAGGTCATCTGGCAATCCGCACAGAAATTGACTCCAATCGTGTGGTAAAAGCATATAGCTCAGGTGAAATGTTTAGAGGTTTTGAAATAATATTGCAAGGCAGGGATCCAATGGATGCACAGCAGATTACGCAAAGAATCTGTGGCGTATGCCCCATATCTCATGGTATTGCATCGATCCTTGCACAAGATCACGCCTATGGCATCGAACCACCTAAAAATGGCCGGCTTATGCGAAATCTTTTGCAGGCAGCCAATTATATTCAATCGCATATTATTCATTTCTATCATCTTTCTGCGCCTGACTTTGTTGATATCAAGGCCATAAAGAATTATCAGGGAAAAAATCCGGAACTGAATCAGTTGAAAGTATGGTTAGAAAATCAGCTCGCGTCAAAAAGTTTATACCCGGCAGCGCCTTTTTTACCAACATATGATGCACAATACATTGAAAATACCGAATTGAACCTTTTGGCAATTAAGCACTATCTTGATGCCTTCAAGATTCGACGGACTGCACATAAAATGGGGGCACTGATGGGAGGCAAATTGCCGCATTCCCCAGGTCTTATCCCAGGCGGAATCACTGAACAAATAACCTCGTATAAAATTGCGTCATTAAGATCCATGCTTTCCAGCCTTCAAGAATTTATTAATAGCGCCTACATTCAAGATGTAATTGAAATCGCAAAGGCATTTCCACAATATTTTGATCTCGGGAAAGGGTATGGCAATTTCTTGGCATATGGTGTGTTTCCAGAGTCAAATAATGCCAATGATACGTTTTTTCCTTCAGGCTGCATGAGAGACAATTCTGTTACTGAAATAGACATTGAAAAAATTACAGAAGATGTAAGATATTCATATTATCAGTCCTCATCAGGTTTAAAACCTGATCAATCCAAAACCGATCCGGCACCCAAAAAAAAGGATGCCTATTCGTGGATCAAAGCACCGCGTTACAATGGACACGTTATGGAAGTTGGCCCCCTTGCTCGCATGTTAATTGCATATCATAAAGACCATACAACTGCCAGGAATGCAATTGACAGCGTATTGTCAAAACTGAACAAAAAACCATCAGACTTAATTTCTATGATTGGGCGTCATGCGGCTCGCGCGATTGAGTGCAAATTAATTGCAGATCATTGTTCAACATGGATTGATCAGCTTGTGCCAGGAAAACCTGTTTTTACTGATTTTGATATTCCCAAAACTGGAAAAGGAACTGGCTTGACAGAGGCCCCTCGCGGCGCATTAGGACATTGGTTGGAAATTGATAATTACAAAATCAACCATTACCAATGTGTTGTTCCGACGACCTGGAACTGTTCCCCTCGTGATGACCAGGGCAATCCAGGTGCTTTGGAAAAGGCTCTGGAAGGCACCCCTATTGCTGATTCGAACAACCCAATTGAAGCTGTCAGGATTGTTCGCTCGTTTGATCCTTGCATTGCCTGTGCTGTTCATTGATTAAAGCGATTCTTTATATTTAGGAGAACTTATGTTAACTCGAAGAGAATTCATAACACTCAGTGCGAAACTCACTGCATTGATTGGACTTACAAATTGTGCAGTCCCCAAAATTGCTGATGCATTGACAGCACTTGTGAAATATGATGCGCCTGTCATATGGCTTCAAGGTCAAAGCTGTTCGGGTTGTTCGGTGTCTTTGTTAAATTCAGTGGATCCCGGACCATCAGAATTGTTAACACAATATATCTCTCTTTTGTTTCATGGCACGTTATCTTTTGCAACAGGCCATTTATCAATGGATGTTCTCAATAAATCCATTGAAAGCAAAAATTATTATTTGATTGTTGAAGGAAGCGTTCCTGAAAAAATGCCAGAAAGCTGCATTATTGGCGAAGAATTGTTTAACGAACAGTTATTACGATCCGCAAAAAATGCAAATGCGATTATCGCTCTTGGTACCTGTGCATCATATGGTGGGATTCCTGCTGCTGATGGTAATGTGACAGGGGCAAGCTGTGTTCCAAAATATCTTAAAAAGCATGGTATCGTTAAACCGCTGGTTCGTTTACCCGGGTGTCCGGTTCACCCAGGTTGGATCATTGGCACCCTCGCACATGTTGTTCAATTTGGTTTACCCCCTTTAGACACGCAAAACAGACCCAAATATTTTTTTTCCAAACTAATCCATGACCAATGCCCGCGATTTGCGGACTATGAAAGACAAAAATTTGCCAAAACATTTTCAGAAGATGGATGCCTTTTCAAATTGGGATGCCTCGGGCCAGAAACCCATGCTGATTGTACCATTCATAAATGGAATTCGGGGGTTAGCTCCTGTATAAACGCAGGTGCGCCCTGTATTGGTTGTGCAAATGAAGATTTTCCTGGCAAGAAATCTTTTCCTCTCTATAGAAAAGGAGAAAAGCATTCATGAGTATACATTTAAAACTCACTCTGTCTCTACTGATTGGCCTTGTATTTATTCTCTCATTGAGCCAATTATTCAGCTATTACTCAATAAACAACATGATGTCCGAATTTTCACAATCCAACATAAAAATTTGGGAACAAAAAGAAAAAGATTTTGCCATGAATATTTTTCATTCTGTTGAAAAATCTGTTGCCGGCTCTCTGGAAAGAGGTGAGATGGAAAAATTTTCTCAGTTTTTAGAATATCAAAAAAATATTAAGGGTTTGCTGGAATTTTCACTATATTCACGTGATGGTGTTGTAACGCATTCATCAGCCGATGCCTTTATTAATAACAGGATTAATCCGGACATTGCACAAAGAATTAAAGCGGGTTCAGGCCTGATATTTCTTAAGCAAAAAAACACGATTGAAATATATAATCCGCAGCATGTCAAATTTGACTGCATTCGTTGTCATCGCACATGGAAAATCGGAGAAAATGGTGGCACAACATATTTTAGATTTTCTACAGAATCATTGGAAGCATCTATCCAGCAGGCACAATTATATTTATCGGAAATAAAACAATCTGTCTTAATGAATGCAGTCATTATCATTGTATTGATAACAATCTTGCTCGTGGTTGGCAACTATGCTGCAGTTAAATATTTCGTAAGCCATCCACTGGGCAATGTAGTGGACTTATTAAAACTATTTAAACAGGATGAAGGCGACTTATCTCGAAGGATTCCTGTTATGTCTAAAGATTTGATTGGTCAATTGGCTGAATTGTTCAATGCCTTTATCAAAAGCATTAATGATGCCATTTTTTATGCCCAAAAAGTGGCTTTTAGTGTGGTAGAAAATGCCAGGCAACAGGCAACATCAATGGAAAATGTTGCAGGCTCAGTAAAAGAAATTGCTGAAATTACAGAAGTAAATGTTAACACCGCCAATCAAACAAACGATATAATTAAAACAGTAGAAAAAAGCATTTCTACTGCATCAGCGGAAATTCAACAACTTTCAAATGAAACTCAAGCACTAAGAGAATCGAGTGATAAAACAGCACAGATTATCAAAACCATTGACGGCATTGCCTTTCAGACCAATTTGCTTGCATTAAATGCCGCAGTCGAGGCGGCACGAGCTGGTGAAGCAGGGGCAGGCTTTGCTGTTGTTGCTGAAGAAGTTCGGAGTCTGGCTCTTAGAACTGCTGAATCGGCAAAGAGTACCTCTGATATGATCGAAAACACCATTCGCAAAATTGAGATAAACAATAATATCGCATCAAAAGTAAACAAAGAATTTATGAATCTTGGTGAACAGAGCAAAAAAGCGCTGGCTCTGGTTTCCAAGATAACAGATTCGTCAAATGATCAGAATGTAAGAATTCAAGGTGTCAATTCTGCCCTGGCAGATATGGATCAGTCTACAATAAAAAATAGTTCCGAGGCCCAAGACTTATTGAATACAATGGAAATATTCAAGACCCAGCAAAGTAATGATGATTTGCGTTGAAAATGAATTTTTTTCTAAAACAGGCATGATATGGAGACGCAAATAAATACACAAATTGTTCCTATTTCAATAAAGTCCCCAGATATCCAAAACATTGAAACTGCCGCAACATTGATTAAAAATGGTCAGCTTGTTGCTTTTCCAACAGAAACTGTTTATGGTCTTGGCGCTGATGCATACAATGCAAAGGCCGTTCAATCTATTTTTTCTGTCAAAAATCGTCCATCAACTGACCCGCTGATTGTTCATATTGAGCGTATTAGCGCATTATCCACAGTCGCAATCAATGTTCCTGAACTGGCTTTTGCGCTCGGCAATCATTTTTGGCCAGGTCCGCTCACCCTGATTTTAGAAAAACATCCGAAAATACCACTTGAGGTCACTGCTGGTGGATCATCTGTTGCTGTGAGAATACCCAATCATCGGATTGCCCAATTATTAATACAACAATCTCAATGTCCCATTGCCGCCCCAAGTGCCAACCTGTTTTCAAGACCCAGCCCCACGCAGGCAAATCACGTTTGGAATGATTTAAAGGGAAAAATTTCAATGATCCTTGATAGTGGGGCCACTGATATCGGTCTTGAATCCACAGTCCTTGATTTAACGCAATCTCCACCCTGTATGCTGCGGCCGGGTGGGATATCGCTGGAAAAACTGAAACCTATTGTTCCCAATATTCAAATTCGTCGGTCTTATCTGACAGAAAGCAAACAAAAACAACTATCCCCCGGACAACTATTCAAACATTATTCTCCCAATGCAAAATTGTTATTATTTAGCGGACCTTCTTCTAAAAATGTCATTGATGCCATGTTTGCGCATATGAAAAAGATGTTGAACAACAAACAATCTGTGGGGGCAATGCTGGTTACTGAAAATATTACGTTATTCAAAGAATTACAACAATTGGGAGGGATGATCGAAAATCTCGGCTCAAGCTATCATCTGGATAACGTCGCCAAAAATCTATTTAGCTGCATGCGAAATTTGGATGCTGCCAGTGTGGATACAATTTTAATATCTATATTGCCGGAAAATGAATTGGGCGTTGCGATTAATGATCGGTTGGTTCGTGCGGCTACAGAAATTTTTTGGATTGAATAAATACGTTGTTATGAAAAAGTGCCTGGGGCGAGAATCGAACTCGCACGAGGCATGGCCTCAAGGGATTTTAAGTCCCTTGCGTCTACCTATTCCGCCACCCAGGCTGATAATCAATAATTCAATCACTATATATAAGTTTTTTTTTTTATGCAAGAAAAAAATGGGCATTATTATATTTTTTTCGTGATATGAATTCAAAGTAAAAGATGGTCATAATCTGAATCTAAAATAAGTAGCCCGGGCGCAATTCGGTTCGAACAAATTTTGAACATGTTCTGCCTTTGGATACAGATTTGCAAACGATTATTTTTTGCAGGGCATTCAAAACTTTGGAGGGCCTCATTTTTTATTTCTTTTTTATGGGTTTACCATATTGTTCCCACCATTGATAAACATCGTCAATAGAACTAAAGTTGAACAGAGATTTTCTCAGTTTGACCAATGTGGTAAAATTGGATTGTCTGATTTCAATTTCAAACTGTTTAGACAATTTACCAAAGCGATCTTTTAAGGCCATAAGAAGAAAATTTCTTTGACCTTTTCTCTCACCCTTTTTTGTACCCTTTTTTTCACCCTCTTTTATACCCTCTTTTTTACCCTTTCTTTCACCAATTCCAATCAATTCTATTCCAGCTCTTGTTGCTGATAAATCAAAATTGAGCATTTCTTTTACCTCCTTTACTGAGAGATCTCTAAATCTGTTTAATATAAATAATGATAACATATTGACAATATCTTTGTGCATCGTCTCTGGATATGCATTGTAAAGCGTTTTTTTCCATTTAAAGCATAGTTGTTTCAGTTTTTTTGATGACACATCAGTTGAAACTGTAAATGGCGCGAGTATTGTCAATCGTGGGTCAATTTTTGAAAATTGCTTTTCTGAATATGATGGAAGTACGATTTCCTTAAATGTCGCACAAAGATTACAAGTTTGGTCAAATGTGCTGTTTAATTGCACAGGAAGTGCGTTATCTTGACAGTTTTTATCAGTATAAATAATTACACCCAATACAGAACCATTATAATGATCATGGGCACACGACATTGTTATTTTTGATGCCAGTGAAAACTGGATCATCTTATCAACATTTCCCTGAAATTCAATGAAAATTCGTTCCCCTTTGCCTTTTTTTGGAAAAGCAACGATATCTGGATATAATTTTTTTTCTTTTAAAACAATGGATATGGATTCATAGTTTTGGGGATTTTCAACCCCGATGAGTTTTAAAATCGCATCGCCGCTGATTTGCATAAAAGTATAAAAAGGATCGTCAGTGCCTCGGTTTCCATCGGTTGCATTCCAGAGGTCGTAATTGGTTTGAATATTCAACCAAAAGTCTGGTTTTGGTTCAAACACAGTTGACAGTTTTACTGCAAGATCAAGTGTAATTCTTGATCTGTTATGAACAATGTCTGAAATCGTTTTCGGCGAAACGTTTAATTGTTTTGCAAGATTGGTGGTCGATAATTTTGAAGGTTTCATGTACAAATCTTTTAGAACTGTTCCGGGTTGGGGTGGTGACGATGTTTTATGCATAGCGTGTTTCCTTTTGATAATTTGATATTTGATCTCACTTTTCGCTTTCAAAAATAAACTAGCATAAGTGTATCTGTGTTGCAATATTCAGTTTGTAAAACGATTAATTCTAATGCACATTGTTTCTTTGTTGGACGTCTAGAAACGTAGCATGCTACATCTCTAGATTCGTTCAGTTGGCAAATTTTATGAGGGTGAATTATTACCACGCAATAAAACTAATCACGGTCAGCATTATCAATATACTGTAATGATTTTTCCTTGACAAGTATGATTAATCTATGTATACCTTTTAGATTATGCATTTTTTTTAATTTTTTGTATGATAACCTTATTATCATGCATGAACTAAACCCAACAATTGTCAAATAATATCGACAATTGTCACAAACAATCAAAGAGGATGCGGATGACGACAAATGATCAAAACGCGAAAAATGAATCGCACAAGACTTGCACTGGCGCAGGGCCGGGAACGATCACTGCTTTTTTCCTGGTGGGTGTAGCAGCAAGTATGATCTTTGGGTGGATTGTTTTTCCGGAGCTTCTCTATTCAAAAAAACATCAACCCATTGACTATAACCATCGGGTGCATCTAGATGTTGTTTCCAATGGGTGTCAGAGTTGCCACTTCTTTCATGAAGATGGCAGTTTTTCTGGGATTCCCGATCTTGCAAATTGTCGAGAATGCCATGAAGATGTCCAGGGAGAAAGCAAGGAAGAAATCAAGCTGGTCGAACAATATGTCAGGAAAGATCGTGAAATCCCCTGGCTGGTGTATTCCAGACAATCCGATTGTGTATTTTTTTCCCATGCAGCGCATGTTAAGAAGGTCGAGCTTGAATGCAAGGTTTGTCATGGCCCCATAGGCCAATCAACACATTCACGAGTATATGAAGAAAATCGAATCACGAAAATCAGCCGGGATATCTGGGGAAAGAATATCGCTGGAATTAAAAAGAATTCCTGGGATCGCATGAAAATGGATGATTGCGCTGATTGTCATGCAGAAATGGCAGGACAAAAAGATGCCTGCTTTGTATGTCATAAATAATATTTCAATTATTCGTTAACAGTTCGATATTTTTCAAGCGAGATGTAATTACATTCAACCTTGAATTTTCGTTTGAAAGCTCAAGGATTGAACATTTAAAAGAGGAAAAAAACGATGAAAATAGATCGTAGAGCTTTTTTATCACTGGGCATGGGCGCCGCCGCAGGAACAGCTATCACACCACTTCCCTGGAAATTGATCGATGATTCATCTATCTGGACACAGAATTGGCCCTGGACTCCCATTCCACCGGTTGGAAAAGTGACACATGTTCATTCTATTTGTACACTATGTCCGGGTGGATGTGGTATTACTGTGCGAAAATCCGGTGATCGGGTAATCAAGATTGAAGGCAGGGATGATCATCCTGTAAACAAAGGCGGAATTTGTATGCTTGGCCTGTCTGGTCTTCAGTTACTCTATAGCCCAACTCGTATTCAAACGCCTTTAAAACGCACCGGAGAACGTGGTGAAAATAAATTTAAACCTATTTCATGGACCGAAGCCCTGACAACCCTCCAAAAAAACCTGACGAACTTGCGGGATAATAAAAAATCACAAGAACTGGCCTGTATATTGGGAAATAACACAGATAGCTGCACAGATTTGTTCAAGCGTTTCTGCCAAGCATATGGCACACCCAATGTTTTTCAGATGCCATCAGCTCAGGATATCACTGCTGAAGCGTTGTTACAAATGCAAGGTGACAATTCACCCATTGCATATGATTTAGAAAATGCAGACTATATATTGAGCTTTGGTTCAGCGCTTATGGATGGTTGGGGCGCACCAGGAAGAATGTTTCAGGCGCATGGAGAACGAAAATCTGCATTGAAACCATCAACAGCGCGTCTGGTTCACATTGATTATCGTTTGTCAAACACAGCAGCAAAAGCTGATTCGTGGTTTGCAGTCAAGCCTGGAACCGAAGCCGTGCTTGCGTTGGCTATGGCTCAATTTATGATTCAAGATCATCGATATAATCATGACTTTGCCAGAAAGTATATTCAAGGACTTGATGCATTCAAAACAATGGTGGATAAATCCTATACACCAGAAAAAGCAGCTTCAATAACTGGACTGGATTCGGAAATTATTCGGTTTTTGGCGAAAGATTTTTCACAGGCCAAACGACCTGTTGCATTATTTGGAAGAGGAAATCTTGAAAGTGCCGGAAGTGTTCAGGAGTTTATGGCAATTCAAGCCTTGAATGCATTGGTTGGAAATATCAATGAACAAGGCGGTGTTTGGGCAAAACCCGAAATTACGCTGCGAGACTGGAAACCCGCCGAACTGGACGGCATTGCCATTGAAGGATTGAATCAAAAATCAATTGATCCAGATTCAAAAAACAATTCCAATCGACCCCATCGATTGATCGATTCAATCAGCAAGGCCACATCATCACCTGTTTCATGTTTGATGGTTTATGGTGCAAATCCAGTTTATCAATTGTCTAATCAAGCATCTGTTCAAAAAGCTTTCGCAAATATTCCCATGATTGTCAGTTTTTCATCTTTTATGGATGAAACCGCAATGATGTCAGATTTAATATTACCAGATCATTTCTATCTGGAAAAAATTTGTGAAACATCGACACCACCTGGGATTCAAAAGCCCATTGTTAGCTTACAAAAACCTGTTGTCAAACCAATATTTGAAACACGTCATTCTGGTGATGTTGTCATTCACCTGGCGAAAAAAATGGGTGGTGCGATTGCCAATGCTTTTTCCTGGTCAAATTATGAGGATTGCTTGAAAAAACGTTTGGGACAACATTGGAAAATTTTGAACAACAAAGGATTTGTTGAAGACGCTGCATACAAACCAGTGAGACGTTTTTCAACAGCATCTCGAAAGTTTGAATTGATATCAAACAGGAATCAAAAGTTTACGTTCAAACCCATTTCCATTGATGGCGATCAGAAAAAGTTTCCTTTACTTTTGGTGCCATGCGATTCTATTCGCCTGGTGGCGGATGGTTCACCCACTCCGCCTTTTATGATGAAATCATTGGATGATACAGTTCTCAAAGGCAATGATATTCTGGTTGAAATTAATTCCAGAACTGCAAAAATAATGGGTTTAAGACAAAATGATGTTGCCAGTTTGAGTACGCCTCATGGCAGTGTACGTGTTCGTGTAAATGTCCATGATGGCATCATGCCCGATGTTGTGGCTATCCCCAGAGGTTTGGGGCATACGGCCTATGATGATTATCTTTCTGGAAAAGGGGTCAACTATATGTCTCTGATCAAGCCGGTTGAAGATTCGGTGTCAGGTCAGGATGTTGCCTGGGGCATCAGAGCAAGACTTTCAAAGGCATAAGTGACGCTTTTATAATAGAGGTTTAAATGAAACAATCAAGCACACATCAAAAAAAGAACAAATACGGCATGGTCATCGACCTGGATAAATGCACAGGATGCGGATCTTGCATGGTGGCCTGCATGGCTGAGAATAATATCCCTTTTCGTAAAGATGAAACCGATAAAACAAAAAGTATTACATGGATGCGCGTCTACAAAATAACCAATGACAAGTCATTTCCTGACGCCGACATTTGTTATATACCACGTCCCTGTATGCAATGTGGTGGGATGCATGATGATGGTCATTCCCCTTGTGTTTCGGTTTGTCCGGCTGTTGCCACTGACTACAGCTATGAAACAGGTATTGTCAGTCAGATTTATACCCGATGTTTTGGATGCCGATATTGCATGGCAGCCTGCCCATATCATGCCCGATATTTTAATTGGTGGGATCCAGTCTGGCCAGAGGGAATGGAGCGGAGCCTTAGTCCGGATGTTTCCCCACGTATGCGCGGTGTTGTGGAAAAATGCAGTTTCTGTTTTCACCGCTATCAATTGGCAAAAGACAAGGCGTTTATTCAAGGGCGAGATACCCTCAAGGAAGATGAATATCAAACATCATGTACTGAGGCCTGCCCGTCAGGAGCCATAACTTTTGGCGATCTTGATGATTCAACCCATGAAGTGTATCAACTCAGACAGAGTAAAAATGCGTTTAGATTATTGGAGCGGCTAAAAACCAATCCCAAGGTGTATTATCTGACAACACGCGAATGGGTAAGAAAATCTTTGGATAATTATCTTCCCGATGAAATGCCTCAAACTGTGGCAGCGCATCATTAATATATAACAGGAAGGAGTAAAACATGGATTCTGCACTTATCCCAAAAGGGGTGAAACGATGTCCCTTTTGGCAATTTGCCCTTTTCATTGGTATTGCAGGCCTTATTGCATTGTGGGGCGTTTACGCCATGTTTTTATGTTGGTTTAAAGCATTAAACCAAACCAACATGAACGATTATTATGGATTTGCCCTTTGGATATGGGCGGATCTGGCAGTCATTGCATTGGGTGGCGGTGCCTTTTTTAGCGGTTTCTTAAAATATGTTGTGGGAAAGGACGAACTGAAAAATATTATCAATTATGCGGTTTTAATTGGGTTTATTTGTTACAGCTCCGCATTATTGATCCTCGCGATTGATATTGGTCAACCGCTGCGGGGATGGTTTATTTTCTGGCATGCCAACGTTCATTCCATGCTGACCGAAGTAGCATTTTGTTTGTCCTGCTATTTTGCAGTATTGACAATAGAGTATATCCCACTGGTATTGGAAAATCGTCAAATTGATAAAATTCCATTCTTTCACAATTTGTCTCATAATATGCATGAAATAATGGGCATTTTTGCAGCAACCGGTGCATTTTTATCATTTTTTCATCAGGGATCACTCGGTGGGGTTGCAGGAGTATTGTATGGACGACCTTTTGCATACCGAGAAGGTTTGTTTATTTGGCCCTGGACATTCTTTTTATTTACATGGTCTGCCGCAGCTTATGGGCCTTGCTTCACGTTGACACTCACCAAATTAATTGAAAAAGTAACAGGCAAAAAACTGGTCAAAGACAATGTCATTGATTTGCTGGCGAAAATATCGGGTTGGATGATTCTCACATATATGGTCGCCAAATTAATAGATACCTGGTATTGGGGCGCAGTATTGGCACCACAGGCAGGGTTCACATTTTCTGAATTCTATTCCAATAATGCGTTTTATGGACAATGGATTGTTTTTTTGGAGCTATTTTTAGGTGGCATTGTGCCGGCAGTTATTCTGACCAACAAAGGTATGCGACAAAATTCAACATTGTTAACATTGGCAGTTATTTTAGGAAGTATCGGGGTTTGTACCAATCGTTGGGCGATGGTATGTCAGGTCATGGCTGTTCCTGTATTACCATTTGAACAATGGCAGTTATATATTCCAAGCTGGCAGGAAGTTGCTACCACAATATTACCAGTCGCTTATGGTGCCATATTGATCGGCATATCGTACAGATATTTGCCGGTTTTTCCACAGGAACGTGAATTGAATCCCATTGATGGTGTCACAGCAGATGAGGAACGACCTGAATCAGGACAACTTCAACCTGCAGTTGCTTAAAAACTTTAAACCAAATGCAACACGTGTAATGCGTGTTGCAAGTGAAAGGATCAAAAATGTTTCCATTTATCTTTGAGTGGGTATGGGATATGTCGCATATCGTTTTCATGGGTGGACTATGGTATGCCCTAAGCATTATTGGTGCCGGAATGACATGGTGCATTGTCAAAACAATTATTGATACCATGAATGCAGATGAAAATGCGCATCATTAGATGATTCGTGTTAAAATCACGATAAGGTTCTAATGACGTCGAAGAACCTTTGAAAAATATACCAATTGGACAGGTCAGCCATGATTGACCTGTCCATCT
>Ga0272440_1002347_pt1 | contig 14829 bp, 10 predicted proteins | sample SSMMMBAug17_FD_192440 | JGI IMG/M metagenome (GOLD analysis project Ga0272440, IMG submission 192440) | Marine sediment archaeal communities from Little Sippewissett salt marsh, Falmouth, MA, United States - SSM-MMB-Aug17 | ecosystem: Environmental > Aquatic > Marine > Wetlands > Sediment ... | reverse complement strand
ATTGGGCTGATATAAGCGGGTATTACCTGATACATCCAATGGATAGGTAAATGGCACGCTATCGGTGACTTCAAGTGAGCTCAAATCAAGGACAGTCACGTCAAAAGAACCTGCTGTTAATGTGCCTGTTACATTTAAATTGCCTGACATTAATGAATTTCCACTGACATCCAGAGCATTATCTCCAATATTTGTGGGTATTAAGTGAGTGGTTCCTTTCATATCAACATTGCCTTCAATGTAAGTGTCACCAGTAACGCTTAATGCATAACCATAGCTGCTATTGGGCTGATATAATCGGCTATTGCCAGAAACATCCAATGGATAGGTAAAAGCAGCACTATTACTTAATTCTATAGATGTCACATCCAGCACTGACACATCAAAAGAATCTGCGGTTAATGTTCCTGTTACAATTAAATCCCCTGACATTAATGTATTTCCACTGACATCCAGGGCATTATCTCCAATATTTGTTGGAATTAAGTGGGTTGTCCCTTTAATATCAACATTGCCTTGCATGTAAGTTTCACCAGTAACACTCAAAGCTTTACCATAGCTGCTATTGGGTTGGTATAATCGGCTGTTACCAGAAACATCCAATGGATAGGTAAATGCAGCACTATTGCTTAATTCTATAGAAGTGACATCCAGCACTGACACATCAAAAGAATCTGCGGTTAATGTTCCTGTTACTTCTAAATTGCCAGACAGTAATGTATTGCCGATGACATCCATATTTCCTTCTATGTATGTTCTACCGGTTACGCTGAGCGCATTACCATAACTTTCATTAGGCTGATATAATCTTGTATTTCCAGAAACATCCAGAGGATAGGAAAAAGGCATAATGTCAGACAACACAATAGATGTAATCTCAAATGATCCGGCAGTCAGTGTACCGGTAACATCAAGGTTACCTGATAATAAAGAATGTCCACTGACATCTAAAGCTGTGCCGCTTGTTGATAACAATGTAATTTTTTGAGCATTAAGTTGTCTGATATCAAAAGATCCCATTGTACTTAAATTGATTGCATTCATCTGCGATGGAAACAGACTGACACAAATAATACCCATGAACATTAAATAGAAATGGTTATTCATAAAATTTTTCATGGTTTTCCTCCCCCTGTTTGATCGTAAGGGTTAAGGTTTTGAGTATGACGAATCAAAATTGATCTGATGGTTTCATGATTTTCGATCATTGGATCAAGGTTCAGTGCTTTAGAAAAATGAAATATAGCCTCAGTATATTTTTTTTGATTTTCATACAGCAAAACAGCTAAATTTTTGTGGGCCAATGCCCAATCAGGTTTAAGCTGAACCGCTTTTTTGAAAGCTTTTTCGGCTGTCTGATAATTTTTTAATTGAACGGCCATCAAGCCAGCATTAAAATGAAAGACAGGATTGTGAGGATCACATGTGACTGCTGCCAGATATTCTTTAAATGCTTGCTGAGTGTTATGTTGATCCCTGAAAATATTCCCCAAATTATTATGTGCGCCTGCATGAGAAGGTTGAATATGAATTAAAATCTGGTAAGTCCTGATGGCCCTGTCTATGTACTTTTTTTGTTTATATGCAATAGCAAGATCAAATAATTGAGATATAATGTTGATATCTTGTTGTGAGGCTTTGATGAGATAATTCAAAGCTTCTGGTTTATTTAATTCCAGAGCTAATCGGCCCAGAGCAAATAACAAATGAGGTGTAAGCTGATCATTAACTTTTATATGTTGATAAAATATGTCAGCCAGTTCTTTTTTTCCTGCATTTAAATGAATGAGTGCCATATAGGTATTGGAAACAGCATGATCAGGTTGTTTTTGAAGAACCATTTGAAAGGTTTTAATGGCTTCAGGAAATTTGGATAATTTCATGTATGCCACAGCCAGATGAGACAGAACCTCAATATTGTTGGGTTCATGTTTATTGATGACAGTCAATTCCTGAATAAGTTCCTCACTGTATAACTGATGAACAATGTATAAATTCACCAGTATTTTACGAACTTTAATTAATGCAGGCAAGTAGTGCAATACCTGCTTAAAACATGAAACTGCTAATTTTGGCTGATTCATTTTCATCAGCGCCATTCCTTTATTTGCCAGGCAATTAATATGATATGGATAGGTGGTTAACACCTGGTCAAAAGATTTGATTGCTTTTTGGGGTTGATTACTTTCCAATTCCGCCCTTCCAATGAAAGAATAAATTTCTTTATTGTAAGGGTTGTAAGTTAAAGCTTTTTTCGATTCAGAAATAACCAAAGGCCATTGACTGATACGTTCCGCAACAATGACTTTCAGAAAATGTCGATCTGATTGAACCAATGCGTATGATACATACAACATGCCTAAAAATACAAGAATGGTCAGTGATAAAATGGGATATCCGACTTTTTTAGCAATTTTTACAGTTAATTCAGCAGAATGATCATTATAAAAACTGCAAGCCATACCCAGGTAAACCATAAATAAAACAGGAGGAATTGCCATTTGAAATGGAAAGCTGAAGCAGGCATTTATCAGAACATTAATAATAGCAATGAAAGGGCACAATAAAAGGTAACGTGAAACAGGATTTGTATATTGTTTAAAAGAAATAATGATAATGCAAAAAAAACGCCACAATAAAAATAGCCATAAACCAAATCCAATGAGTCCAAACTCAACTAAAAATTGGACATGATCATTATGAGCATTAAAAACGCGATAACGTTCACCAACCCATGAACATTCAACAACCTGGTTCTGATATCGTTGAAAATGAATACGATAATTTCCAACACCAACACCAGTAATGGGATAATCTTTTAGAATGGCCAGGCTGTTCAACCATACTTCTAATCGACCGGTAAAGGAATTATCTATAACAGATTTTTCAGAACCAGGCATATTCTGTGACATATGTTGAAAAACAGATTGCGTAGCACCAGCCATATGTTGAATGGCGTTGGAAAAATTTTTCTGATGATCACTTCCATTTAAAAGAATTAATCCAACGATGATACCCACTAAAAATGGAACACTCTTTCCTGAATACCATAAAGGCAATATCCCTTTTTTATAATCATACAGTAATAATGCAGACAGACAAATGAGCATAAAAAATAAAACCACCCATCCGGCTCTTGTGTAAGTTGAATATATGTACAGAAGAATAATAGATAAGGCAACTGCATAAAAACGATTTTTTACCCGATCTTGAGAGCTTAAGAAAAGAGAAATTCCTGCTGGTATTGTCAACATGATGTAATGAATTGCAACATTTTTATGTCCAAATGTTGAAGAAGGGGCTCTGACCTGGGGAATCCATTGAATGTCCCAAAAAAATTGGGCCAGTCCAATGACTGCAACACCAAATCCAGACCAGAAAATAGCGGGTAACAGAATTTGTGTTTTTTCCCACTTTTGGGTTGAAAGAATGAAAAAGAAAATAATGCCTGTCCACCATTGCCTGGCAATCAGAATGCCTTCATATGTGTTTGTTTCACCAATAATAGAAATTGTAATCCATAGTACCCATAATCCAACAGGAACATGAAGTGGTGTTAATTTAAATTTAAGTTCCTGGCTTTTAACAATGTTGATCAACCAGACAAATAAAATGATGATCGCCGATAGCTGAAGAAACAAACTCTGGGGCAGACCCGAAAAGTCACAGATATTGGTAATAATAATAAAAGGTGAGAGAAAAAAAGTTAGTTTCATTAAACGAATTACATGATCATTCATTATAAACTTATCCTGTTGCTATTATTGACACAGTGATCATTCTGAATAGAAATTTTTATCATGCCTGATAGATATGTCGTGTCAATTATGACATTAGTCACAAGAATCGATATTTTTGTAATTCGTTGTTTGGGCTAAGATGTTTATGAAATTAATGGTTCTTAATAAATATAAATAGTTAAATATAGTTTAATTTGTTTCTATTCAGAAAAATTCATATGTTAAATGATTTCTTTTTTATCAGTTAAAAATAGTACGTCAAGTAATATTTATTATTTATTAAAAAAAAGTTTTTCATACGTTGGTTGTCTTCGTATCAAGGTGTCAATAAGCAACTTCAGGAATTATTCTGTTATCTTAACACAACAAAAATTATGGCTAATTTTTAATCTGATGACCAATTCTTTTGAAATTTTTCCCAAAATATTTTTTTCATTTCAATGGCTACACGATCTTTAAAAAGATTTTCTTTTTGTGCTATAAGTTCGAGGGGTAAATTTCCAATACATTGCTCAGTATATTGACAGTAAGCAGCACACCCAAAATCCATTTTGGGATTGACAAACCGGTTTTGACAATTGCCACATAGATAGTCTGAACATCTCAAATAGATTATTTTATTGATTTTATTAATGATTTAAATGGGAAAGTTATTTAGTGGGTTGCTAAATGGGATTGCACCCCTTTTGATCTTGTTTTTCACTTTTTTTGGTGTTAGCTATATTCATTTATAAAAAATTTAAAAGAAGAAAAGATGAACAAATGTTAATTAAAAAATTTTCAATGATATTTTTTATTTGCTTGATTTGTCCTTCAATATTCTCCTGCGGTGGTGTTGGAGATGGGCTTGAAAAAGCTGTTTTTCATTATTCGGTTGAGACAATCGAAGGAGATGATGGGGTCGAACTCAGGCTTTTTTGTGATGAAAACCATTTTCTTACGATGACCAATCACAATGGTGTGTTAGAAATCATCCCCCATCCAGGAACAGATCAAACAGATTCAGGGACTGTTTGGGTGGCTCAGCCATATATTCAGGGCGCTATTTTAGGCCATACCAGCACAACGACACCACTTGTTTATACTGATATGATTAATATTAAAATCATTGGACAGGTATCTAAAGCAGCCGATGAAAGTATTGGATTCTGGAGCATGGAACTTGATTTTACCTATGATATGGATCGTCATGAAATTTCAGCCACCGGTCAATCAGTTATTTCTATTTCCAATCCATTAAGTACGTCTGATAATAAATTATGTTTGTTTAAGCTAGAAAGTCAGTATCTAAAAGATGTCCCTTTGCTTCCATTAAACCATCAAAATAGTTCACAAACCATCATAGGAGATACAGGATGGCTTGAAAAATTAATAACCAGATCGTCCAATATTACTCAAACCTGGTTACCGGCGCAACAATCGCTGTTTATATCTGATTATTTTCAAAATGATGTGATTTTTGATATGATCGGAGATTATTTTCATCCAGATACCGCCTATTCCGGATTATCCCCACTGCCCCCTAAATATAAAGCAGGAATAACATTAAATATTAAGCCGCAAGATAATCATATACAGCTTGCTTATGAATGCACTTATGATACAGAAAAGCAAGATGAATTATCTTCAAAAAATGTTCTGATATCACCATTTGTACGTTCCGGTACTTCACTGACTGATTTTCATTTTGACATTGTGTTTTCATCCAGATCAATAGAACAAGAAAATGGCACTACTTCAGATAATGCAGGATCATCCTGCAATACAATTCTTAACCATAATTTGTCCCAGGGCGATGGAATTTATTGGGTTGATATTGGTGAAAATCCCACCCAGGTTTATTGTGATATGTCCACTAATGATGGCGGTTGGATGCTTTATGCTTCAATCAATCAACCTCAGGATGTTGAAATTATCGAAAATAACTATAAAAAAGGATTGTTACTAGCCGATCTATCAAACATTGACGCAGGGAACTGGATTTTACCGGCATATATGTTTGATCAAAAAATCAGCATGATGCGCTTGAATATGGGAGATGTGACTGATTTTTTTATACCAGAATCCTCCTGTTCTTTTGAACGCATGCTCATATCAAATGATTGTCATTTATGGGCATCATCACCTTCAGGAACTTTTGAAAAGCCCCAATATTCGTCATCAGGTCTTGGTGGAAGTGCCTATGACTGGCCTCGATTATCTGTTGATGGCGATGATCGACATACGCTGAGTTTTTGGGGAAGCAATAATAATGGCGGTTCAGGTGGATGTTGCAGTTTATCGCATTTATCTTTAGAGTATAGTTGGGGACGATCTTTTAAACTATGGGTCAGATAGCCAGGTAATTGGATATGTCCATTGATCATTGATTCATGGAAATGTTACATATTTCAACGAAAAGAATAAGAAAGGGATATGATGCCAATCATACGTGATGATATTCGAATATTAGAAGATATTGGAAAAATTTTAACAGAATCCATATTGCCCGAAAACATATTGGATAAGATGGTTCGTCTAATTGTCAAAAAATTTAAAGTGGATGTCTGTTCTATCTATCTCGTTCACTCATCAAAAACGCATCTGGTGCTTCAAGCAACCTATGGCTTGAATAAAAGTTCAATTGGACAAATAAAGATGAAAATTACTGAGGGCCTGACTGGCTGGACAATTGAAAAAAAGGCCCCGGTTTTTACCCAACGACCTGAAAAACATCCCAGATTTAAATATTTTGAAAACAGTGGAGAAGAAATTTATCAAACCTTTTTAGGTATTCCATTGATATACGTTCAACAACCATTAGGCGTTATGGTTTTACAGACAAAAGATATCCATGGCATTTCTGAAAAAGATATTCCTGTTTTTTCAACCATAGCCATTCAGATTTTAACTGCTGTTGCCTATTCCGGATTATTTGATTACATGAGGCAGGAAAAAAAGACCCCTCAACAAGTGGAACATCAACAGAAAAAATCCAAAAGAAAAACAATGAAAAAGTCCAGACAAACCATGCTTCGAGGTATTCCTGTTTCCCAGGGAATTGCACGAGGTTATGTTCATTATTTTGGTGAACGATTTGGTTTTGATGTTGTTGAACATGAAGAAGCTGACAATATTGATGATGAAATCTCTAAATTAGAGGATGCTTTTTCCAAAGCTCTGGTTGAAATTAAAAATATGGCTGCACGTGTCAAAGATTTGTCTGGTCAGGACGATGCCATTGTTCAGGCCCATATCATGTTGTTAAAAGATCCTTCCTTTAAAAAGAAAATTTTTGATGAAATTCGTAAAAATATTCGAGCAACCTCAGCATTAAAAACTGTTGTCCTGGGTTACGTGAAATTGTTTTCTCAAATGGAAGATTCTTATTTAAAAGAGCGTTCTGAGGATATTAAAGATATTGGACGACGAGTTTTAAAGCATTTATTGGGCATTCAATCCGGATTAATCGGCGAGTTAAAAAAAGATACTGTGTTGATCACATCAGATATTTCTCCAATTGATCTGGTGGGCATGAAACAGGATAAACTAAAAGCCATTGTTTTATCCAGGGGTGGACGAACATCTCATGCGGTCATTCTTTCAAAATCTTTCGAAATTCCAATGATTATTGGTGTGCGCAATATTTTTGAAGCTGTTAAAGAAAATGATTATGTTATTGTTGATGGAAATTCTGGTCTGGTTTTCAAAAAACCACCCAAATTGATCATGGAAGAATATGACCGATTAATTGAGTTGAAACAAAAAAAATCCATTGAAGTTGAAGCATTAAGGTCCATTCCTTGTATTACAATTGATCGTTTTCATATTCATACAGGTGCAAATATTGGTATGATTTCTGATATAGCCCTTATGGATCGTTATGGAGCCGACCACATTGGATTGTATCGTACTGAATTTCCTTTTCTGGTCAGAAAAGACTTACCCACTGAAGAAGAACAATTTGAATTGTATCAAAAAATAATTCAGGGAGCCAAAAACAGATCTGTAACCATAAGAACCCTGGATGTCGGCGGAGACAAATTTTTATCATCCCTGGATTATCCCAAAGAAGATAATCCTTTTTTAGGATGGCGATCTATTCGTGTATCTCTTGAACTTGAAAGCATCTTTAGAACTCAAATTCGTGCAATACTTCGCGCTTCATGTTATGGAGATACCAAATTGTTGTTTCCTATGATTTCTTCAATTGGTGAAATTCATAAAATTCGTAATATTATTGACATGGAAAAACAAAAATTGAATGATGAAAACATTGAATTTCACACTGAAATTCCCATAGGAATAATGGTAGAAGTCCCTGGAATTGTTAGGATTTTGGATAGAGTGATGCCATATGTAGATTTTGTCAGCGTTGGTACAAATGATTTAATTCAATATGTACTGGCTGTTGATCGTAACAACGAAAAAGTGGCAAACTTATATAATCCTTTGCATCCTTCTGTTATCGAAATTATCAGAGATGTTGCAAAGGTGTGTCAAAAAAGTAACAAAATGGTTAGCATCTGTGGAGAATCTGCTGCCAATATTTTTTGTGCCTATTTATTTGTGGGGATGGGCATTGATCATCTCAGTATGAATCCTGTTTCAGTCCCAACCATCAAAAAAATGATTCTTCAGATCAAAAAGGCGGATGCTGAAAAAGACTTAAAAAAGGTATTAAAAATGGAAGAAGCTGATCAAATTCAGAACTATTTAAATAGTGTGCTTTGGGAATGGTCAGATTGATTTATATCTGTTTAGGAATGCTCTGAAAATTTCAGTTTAATAAAAAAAATGAAAGGATTACTTATGTTTAAAAAATTACTAAAATGGTTCGTTATACTGGTCATATTACTGGTTATTCTTATTTGTACAGGATGTTATGTTTTTATACATTGGTTTGCCAAAGATATGATTGAATCTCAACTTGAAAATATTGTTCACCGCGATGTTGAAATCAATCAATTGTCATTAAATATTTTTTCGACATCTCCTGAGATAATGATCAAAGATTTGATCATTGCCAATCAACTATTGACGCAATCAATCACTGCCAACAAATCTGATGCAATCGATCAAAACAATCGGTTTGTTGATATTAAAGCAATTCAATTTAAAATGCAATTGATGCCGCTTATGGCTGGAAAAATTGAACTTTCAGAACTGTTAATGAAAGACCCTTCAATCAAAATCGTTCGACATGAAAATGGATCATTTAATTTTTCTGATTTATTGGAAAAGCCGCAAAAGAAAAAAACAGTGCCCAAAACAACACAAACAACACAAACAGTATCAGAAAAAAAGCCTGAAAAAAAGACAAGGCCGCCTGAAAAAAAACAAACAGAATCTAAAGATTTTTCAGCAGATGACTTACCTGTTAGCATATGCATTGGAAAGGTTGGAATGGATAATGGACATATCCATTTTTTGGATCAACAATATCAACAGGCCATTCATTTGAAAAAATTGAAAGTATTGCTGAATGATGTGAACATTAATCCTGAAAACCTGGAAAAAGAAAATTCTGCTCAACTGAATATCAGCATGACAATTAAAACTGAAGGACAATTAAAGACCGGATGGGCTAAAACATTTGATATTGATCTTCTTATGGAAGCTGCAATTCAACCTTTCAATGTTCAAACCCGCCTTTTGGATCCTCTGGCAACAATCAATATGGGGTCTCCTTCTGGTGTTATTACAGGATTGCAAATTTACGAATCCATCCGATCTAAATTGATGAATTTTGAAATTAAAGCCCTTGATTTTCTAAAAAAAGATTTGCACTGGGAAGATGGCCTTGTTCAATTAAAAGCTGATCAGCATATTGTTCATTTTACTGATGGTAGGTTTAAATTAGATAATATGGCTGTCAGCGCTGATGGTAAATATTTGATTTCAAAAAAAGCGGTTGATCTAGCGGCAGATATTCTTCTGGATCCCAATAAACAGAAAAAAATTCAAAATGACATCCGATCATTAATCAAAGATAAGATTAATTATCGTGCTCGAAAATATGTTTCTGAAGATAAAATATATCAGAATATCATTGATTCAATCACTGCCAAAGATGGGCAAATCCATTTGATTTTTGCTATTTCAGGACCAGTAAATAAACCCGATGTTCATTTGGTTCATCCTAAATGGCCTGTTTTGGATGGCATTATTTCTCAAGCTTTAAAAAGCGTTAAACATAAACTGTCCAATGAACTTAAGCAAAAAGCTGATCGAGAACTGAACAAATTAAAAGATAAATATTTGGATGAAAAAGGAAAAGAGGGACTTGACAATTTAAAAGATAACTTATTAAAAAAGTTGCCTTTTTCTTTTTAATCATATGATTTTCAGTTGAGATATTTTCATAAAAATGATATATGTGTAACCAAAATAGCCGGTGAATACAATTTGCTCATCATTTTTTTGAACCAGGATTACGCTGAATAAGAAGATTAAAATACAGTGTTTATTTCATCTTATTCATCTTTTTCAGCGTAATCCTGGTTCAAAAAATGGTGAATGATAATTTAAATTCCGGTTATTTGGGTTACACTCAAATGATATGTGTATGTCCATGCCAATCAGTGATTGACCATCAGAATGAAAAAAAACAAAATGCAAGATAATATTTTTCCAGGGCGCTGCCTTGGTAGGTTATGCCCTTTCAGGGTTAAAAAATATTCTAAAAATAACATCCTCATTTTTTGTAGATCGTTCAAAAAAAATAAGGTCGTGTAGAGACTTATCATGCTACGTCTCTACAGTAAATTTACCTCAAAACGAACAATGTCAATAATGGGAAAGTTATTTTCAGAGAATTTCTAAGAAAATAGTGCAACTTTTTGTGTTGGACTTTAGTATGTAAGGATTCAAAATGTATAATCAAAAAAGGAGAGCCTCATGATCCAAAGAATTTCGATTTTCGGAATTGTCATTTTTTTAGCTATTTTTTTTCAGTGTTCTTTTATCCTGATCGAAAGTATTGATCATCCTCAGAAAGCTGTTGTATCCTTTTGTAAAGCCTATTACCAGTTGGATACTGCTGCAAAAAATTTCTTAACAGATGATTGTTATGTGAAGGATGATGTTGATTTGGTGGAACAATATGTTAACACCCAAAAAAAGATAGCGGCTGATCGTGGATATCGAGATAATTTTTTAACCAATTATCTGACCCATATTCATACGCATGTCATTAAACAAACCAGTGATTCGGCAGTGGTTAATATCAAAGCCAAACGTTTTGCAATCATTCCATGGTTGAGACATCGAAAATGTTATGATGTTGATCATACCTTTACGTTAACGTACCATGATAATCGATGGCTTATTTCCGGAGGCATAGCTGAAATGTAATGAATAGACAGTTATTCCTTTTTTTCACATTATGATTTATAAAAATCTCAAAGAGTGTGTGATTGATCTTGAATCAATTGGTGAGTTGATCCGCATTGATCATCCTGTTGACGCAAATTTGGAAGTGGGGGCCATCCAACGACGTGTTTTTGATGCGGGTGGCCCCGCATTATTGTTTACAAATATTAACAGTTGCCAATTTCCTATGGCAGGCAATCTTTTTGGTACAAAAAGACGTATTCGAAGACTGTTTAATACTTCTCAAAAAGCCATTCAATCGATATTTGCGTTAAAAAAAGATCCGATGTATTTTTTACAGGAGCCATCGGTTTTATTGCGTGCTCCCATTGCATTTGCTTCGGCCATCCCCAAAAAAGTAACAAAAGGCCCAATCCTTGAGGCTAAGACTCAAATATCAAAACTTCCACAATTGATATCATGGCCTGAAGATGGTGGTGCATATATTACATTACCGCAGGTTTACAGCGAAGATATGACATCTCCAGGATGGATGAAAAGTAATCTTGGCATGTACCGCATTCAATTATCAGGAAACGATTTTAAGAAAAATGAAGAAATAGGACTTCATTACCAGATTCACAGGGGCATCGGTTTTCATCATGCTGCTGCGTTAAAAGCAAACAAGCCTTTTCATGTCAATATTTTTGTTGGTGGCCCCCCAGCCTTAGCGCTGTCAGCAATTATGCCATTACCAGAAGGAATACCAGAGCTGGCTTTTGCCGGTATTCTGGCAGGACATCGTATTCCTATGATTTTTGGAAAAAGTCATCTTCCGATACCTGCTGAATGTGATTTTTGTATTACAGGGACAGTTATTCCAAATTATGAAAAATCGGAAGGCCCTTTTGGGGATCATCTTGGTTATTATAGTCTAAAACATCATTTTCCTGTATTAAAGGTTCATCAGGTATTTCATAGAAAAAATGCCATATGGCCATTTACAACAGTTGGTCGACCACCTCAGGAAGATTCAATGATTGGAGAATGGATTCATGAACAAACAGCATCTCTTGTACCGACTGTCTTTTCTGGTATTCATCAGGTACACGCTGTGGATGCAGCCGGTGTTCATCCTTTACTGCTGGCCATAGGCAGTGAACGTTATGTACCATTCTGTTCGGAACAAAAACCACAGGAATTACTGACCGGCGCTTTTTCTCTGCTGGGAAACACACAAACGTCTTTGTCAAAATATGTCTGGATAACAACAGACTCAACAGATGCACCAGCATTAAATATCAACAATATTCAGGGATTTTTTCATCATATGCTCGAAAGGGTGGACTGGAAACGCGATGTTCATGTGATTACTGAAACAACAATGGATACACTAGATTATTCAGGTATCAATCTCAATCAAGGATCAAAAGTTATTATTGCTGCCTGTGGGCAAAGAAAAAGAACTTTGGGAACGTCTATTCCAACTGATATATTATTGCCGGAACATTTTTCCAATCCATTGGTCTGTATGCCTGGTGTTATGGCAATTAAAGGACCTCTTCACAATACCAGGAGAAACGAACATGATTCGGTTATATACCAACTTGGAAAGATGTTGAATGATCAACAAATAGAGGATTTAAATGCGTTTCCATTAATTGTTATTGTTGATGATGCTGAATTTACATCCAAAAATTTGGATAACTTTTTATGGGTTACATTCACCCGCTCAGATCCAGCATCAGATATCTATGGTGTAGGAGAGTTCATACATTGCAAACATTGGGGATGCCGCGGCAGTTTAATTATTGATGCACGATTAAAGCCACATCATGCCAATCCTCTTGAACCAGATCCGGAGATTGAAAAACGTGTTGATTATTTTGGGACAAAAGGTATGCCCTTATATGGTATTATATGACAATCCAACTATGATCGTTTGTGTTTGTCCTTTCGAAATTTGAAACACCAAAGTTGAACGATAATATAAATACAAAAAGGAAAAAAATGGAACAACATATTTCGATTCCAAATGCAAATGAAACCCTTGATGCATATGTAGATTTTCAAAGCAAAAAGCATGTAATCATTATCATGCATCCGCACTCATTAATGGGTGGCAATATGGACAATCCTATTGTTCAAAAATCGCAGCAAATTTTTGCATCAAAGAATTTTTCAACAGTCAGGTTTAATTTTAGAGGTGTGGGATATAGCACCGGTGTTTTTGATGAAGGTATAGGTGAGCAGGATGATTTGAAAGCCATAATTTCTTTTGTTAAAAAAAATGGGCGAAATCAGATTGATCTAATGGGATATTCTTTTGGCGCATGGGTTTTGGCGCATGCATCAGACAAAGTTGATCATGAGCGCTCAATGATGATTTCTCCGCCAGTTGCATTCATGGATTTTTCAAAAATTCAGGTCATTCCAAAACTCAGTCATGTTATAACAGGTCGTCGAGATGAATTCGCGCCACCTGATAAAGTTCAACAATTTATAGAAAAATGGCAATCTGATGCCAAGTTAGACATTATTGATAATGCTGATCATTTTTATTCCTTTCATATGACTGAAATTGAACAAATTTTATCGAAATGGATCTAAAATGAAGAAAGATAATGCCATTATTCAACCTTTGAAAGTCAAGCATCTGGTTCATTCGGATGTTGCTATTTTGGTCAGTGCAGAACCTGATATTAAGCCTTTGATCGAAGTGCTCGACCTAAACAATGTTAAAAAACATCGATTAATGATGAGTGACGTCTATACTGGTATGATGAATCATTTGTCTGTTTTATTAACAGGTCCAATGATTGGTGCTCCTTATGCAACGCTTATTCTTGAAGAGACCATTGCTTCAGGCATAAACAATATTTTGTTTTTGGGATGGTGTGGATCGTTATCTGAAAATGTAAACATAGGTGATTGTATTGTACCTGACTCATCATTCATTGATGAAGGCACATCAAGATGTTACCCTGGTTCAAAGGATCAATCACAAGCAGATATCCATCAAGCCCAAAAAATTTTCCAGCTTTTGTTGACCAGTGGTCAGCCTGTACATAAGGGAAAAATCTGGTGCACAGATGGATTTTATCAAGAAACCAAAGAAAAAATTATGACATATCAACAAAAGAATGCGATTGGCGTTGAAATGGAAACATCGGCATTGTTTACTGTTGCAACATTCAGAAAGGTATCTTTAGCGTCACTATTGGTGGTTTCTGACGAACTTTATCAGTATTCATGGCAACCTGGTTTTAAAACACCGGCATTTAAAAAAGGTCGGAAAAGTGCATTTCAAGCCATTCGACAATGGTCTAGGCTGTCTCATAAATAAAAAAATCTCTCTTTACAACTTTTTTTAGATAATAGTGTAAGAAATCCAAAATTTTTGTGTCTTTATTAATATAGAGCATAAATTTTTTAAATCGATTTATAACGCCAAAGATCACATTAACTGTTGTGTTAGAATTGAAGGTAAAACTATTAAGAACGTCCCTCCTATAAAATTGATACACTTTGTATTGTTTTCTGCTTAAAAAATATGATATTTTTATTAGCGTATTTTGACAGTTTAAAATTGAAAAAAGTCTCTCTCTATCATTAAAGGTATACTTCATACAAAGGAGGTTATAAACTCATGACAGATGAAGAACTAAGACAATTAATTGCTGAAAATGCTAAAGGCATGAAAGAGCTGCGAAAAGCTCAATTACAAACAGATGCTCAACTCGCTAAAACTGACGCTCAACTCGCTAAAACTGATGCTCAACTCGCTAAAACTGAT
>Ga0272440_1002346_pt1 | contig 14835 bp, 7 predicted proteins | sample SSMMMBAug17_FD_192440 | JGI IMG/M metagenome (GOLD analysis project Ga0272440, IMG submission 192440) | Marine sediment archaeal communities from Little Sippewissett salt marsh, Falmouth, MA, United States - SSM-MMB-Aug17 | ecosystem: Environmental > Aquatic > Marine > Wetlands > Sediment ... | reverse complement strand
TGGGACACGATATGAAAAAACAAAAACAGACGGATAAAAAAAGAATGCCATTTTGTTCTTTTATCAATCTTATTGATTAATTGTTCAAACGCTTTTTTATTTACGTGAACGATTGTCTCTTTGTTCATTGGCATTAATTCGTTCGTTGTTTTAGGGTGATGATGATTGTTATTTTCTTTTTTTTTTATTTTATTTGGATTTTGTTCCTTTTTTTGGGGAAGATGAATATGGATAATCATTAAGGTTACATCATCATTTTCTAATCTGAGATCCTCATTCTTTCTTATTTCATTAATAAATTTAATGAAGTCTTCTTCTGATGGTATACTTAAAATATGATGAATAAGTTCTCTAAAATGTTTATTACGTTTTTCTTTAAAAGAAATCATCCATTTTGCAAGTGCATCAGAAGCAAGAATAAAATAATCATTATTCTCTGCTTTTTCTTGAATAAATTCAGGAGTATATTCATTGTGTCTTGCATAGCTTGCGAAATAATCAGGATGGCTGTCAAATGCGTCAGATGATTTAATGAGATAGCTATTAAATGATGTCTGATTATAATGGAATAGACAGCTATCACCGATAATCATAGCATTCCAAATAATATCTTGTTGATCGGTTCTGAATTGGATACCTACAAAGGTCGAAACTCCAGGATCTCTTGTAACCCATCTATTTTTTAAATAATATTTTGTTGTTGTCTTTAATTTCTCGCCAATTTCTTTTTTCCATAGCGCTTGCGGCTGGCCAATCCATTCAATCCAGTTCTTGCTATCAAGGATCGTTTTATTTATTGGTGTTTCATCATGACAAAAATAATCGACCAATATCTGTGCCCATTGAAAAGGAAAAAATGAACGTGATGCGCCATCTGCAATTGCAAAACGCATATTTTTTTCATTCATCGAATAAGCATCTTGACAATCTTCAATTCTTTCTGATTGCTTATGTGTTTTAAAAACCTTTGTTTGAATAATTGAATTTATTTGATTATTCATAATTTCTCCTGATGCGTTTTTTCGATTTGACCTGCTGGTGACGTATCCACATCTTGAATTTTTATGACTATAATCGCGACATCATCGTTTTCAAGTTTCACGTCCTTGTTTTCTCTGAGTTCTTCAAGTGTTTTTTTTGATATTTTTCTTAATGTTGGCAGCGGAAATAATTTATTTATATCCAGATAAGACATGATCCATTGTGATAACGCATCTGTTGCAATCACAAAATAATCACCAGAATGGCACTTTCCTTTTAAAAAAGTAGGTTCATAGCGATTATCTTTTTCATACGAGGCAAAAAAATCAGGAAAAGAGTCAAATTGAGAGGCATCTTTTAATAAATGTCGTTCAATACTATATGTCCCTGATTGATTTGATTTGATATGAAACAGACATGTATCACCAATGATCATTGCCTGCCATGATAAAAAACCCTTTTTATTGTGAAATTCAAGACCTGCAAATGTAGAAACAGCTGATTCTCTTTGATTTAATCGATTGACAAGAAAGTATTTATTATTTTTAGCAACTCTTTCTTTAACAATTTTTCGCCATTTCTTTTGAATTGGAATTAACCATTTTTTCCAATCCTTTTTTTTGAATAATATTTTATTGTCAAACTTTTGAGAACAAAAGTACTTCACTAACAATGCAGCCCAGATTGATGAATAGAAAGATCGTGTTGCACCATCAGCAACACAAAAACGATAATTGGATAAATTATGTTCGATTCTGTCATTACAATCTTTTGGTGTTTCATTTTTTTTGGGATATACCTTTGATACGATGACTTTTGGAATGAACATGAAAACCTTTTTAATCCAATATAATTATAATAAAATTGAGTTCAGTAAAGAATACCCAATAAATCTATTTATGTATTTTTTATCCTGAACTCAATTGAAGCAATAATTCCTAAAAAAGATTCGGTAAAACCGATTTTTTTATCGCATTGCGCCCATAGAACCAAAATTTAAAAGCATAATCAATGTTTCAGCTTTTGCATTAAATACAAAACAACGTGAGCCACTAAGTGGTGAAAATCCAACTTTCATAGCGGCCTGTGATAATGTATCCGGTAGCTCACTGGATATATCAAATAAGTATTTTGCATATTTATCATACAATCCACTGTCACTGTTTGGAAAAGATAATTCACCGGCTTCAGAATTTGAGATGTGCGCATTCATCAATAACAGGTTGCCATCAGAGGTTGAAAGCTGCATTAATTTTTTAGCTGCTTCTTTTGTTTCATCTGGTTTATTGGGTTCACCATCAGTCACATTAATGACAATCGGCGGAAAGCTATCTGGATTTTTTTGGACCCATTCTTCAGCAACACTGTATGCAGCGTCAAAAGCTTCGTGCATAGGCGTACCATTACTCGCTTTTGGTGTAATCCATATAGGCATCTCAGTTTCCATTTCAATAATACCCCCAGCACCATCAGGCTCTTTTTTTAAAACTTTTTGCTTTGCAACATGATTATCAGCGACATTCGATATCATTCCATGGACATGCACTTCTACAGATTCACCATACCCTAAAATACCAACAAAACATCTATCTTTTATGATTTCACCAGATTGACAGGCAAGAATAATTTCATATACCGCCCGGTTTACAGCAAGAGCGGCAATATCTTTTTTCTGGCCTGTTCCATAAGCATCTGTCATGGAATAGGACTGATCAATCAATACAAGTATCAGTCCTGGATTTGCTGTACCAATGGGAATGTTATTATAAGACATTTTTTATCTCCTTTATTGTTTAAGGTTAACAAAACATATGATATTATTTTTTTAAATTTAGTTTTTTAGTAGATTTTAAATATATAGGGTCTGCTAAAACCTCCAATGTTCTAAAGCCAAATAAGACCCCAAAACCTATAGTGCCATAAAAAAAACCTGTTCCAATACCCTGCACAAATATCCCTTTACCCATCTGATCCATCAGAAATAATCTTAACCATTCGCCCCAATAGGCACTTACGCATACAAAAAACGAAAAATAAAGAATTTGTATTTGATTAATAGCGCATGAAATGACTTTTAATCCATACAAAAATGCAAACGATAAGACACCAAAAAAAACAGCAGCAGAACCTCCATGCTCAATGACATCAAGTTTTAACCATTCTTTGAAATAATCTCTAACCAGATCACCGATAAAAGCGCCAAAAAATATAAAACATATGAGAACCCACATTTGCTTTTTGGCAGGCCTTAATTCTTCATTCATACCCAACAAAACGCCAAAAGCCATACTTGAATAAAGGAGGGAAAGTGAAAAACCTTTATTTATATAGTATGAATCTATAATGAGTAATAAGGACTCAATAAAAAAATCTGCCAAACCACAGAAGATTGACATATAAAAAATACTTGTGATTTTAAAATAAATTTTATCAAAAGATTTATTGATAAAAAAGAAAATACTAAAATATAAAACAAAATAAAAGATTGCAGTTCCAATTCCTAAACGCATCAATTTAAATGAAATAAACAGATTCATCAATTCTGATAAACCATGAACAATGATATAGCCCAAAAACGCCCCGACAATCAGGATGAAAGATTTCGCTATTAAATAGATAAGCGGTATGTCCATAACATGATAATGGCTATTCTTTTTGGGGTTAAATCCGATTATAATTATCTGTCTTAAATAAATACTGAAAAAAAATAATATGAGCATGAATATAAAATAAGTAATAAATGAACTGTAAGTGTTGTTATTAATACTTAAACTTAAATGTCCAAAATTATTTGCCAGATAACAGCTTAAAATATTAAACGTTGAAAAGTATATGATTTGAAGGGCATTTATTTGAAGAGGTTTGTAAATAAACAATAAAAATAATACAAATATCGCCCCCCAATAGTCATGAATATAGTTCTGATTGGAAATAAACAATGAGAAAAGAAAGCAGATAAATAATGAAACAATAAATGCGAGACCTAATAATAACATATCAAACAAAAATAATTTTCTAAATTTTTGATTTTTCAAGTATTCTTTCATAGAATTATAAACGTTTGTTAATGCCAACATTGAATTAAAAAAAATATTTCCTTGATTAACTTTATGTTGTTGTAAATGATACTCATCCAAAATTTCTTCTAGTGGTATCAGGTCATCAATACGATCTAGTTTTGTAAAATCAATCAGCTTATTTAATAAATATTCAATTTCGATATCCTTTTGGGCAATCGTATCAATATTGTTTATCATTGTATCTGATACAATAAATTCTTCACTATTGTTGCAAAAAAGCAATCCATATTTTCGATCATTTATGCCAAGTTTATACCAGATATTGGAGTCAATTGCCACACATCTCAGAGATAAATATATAATCAGTTCGGAAAAGTAATCAAGTTTGCAATTGAGTAATCTTGTTTGATTGATGCGATCGGAATGCTGAAAACAAGGATGTCCTTTTTCAATATCTTTTTCATTCGCTAATTCTGGAATAAACATGCTGTCATAATTAATGAGTTTGAGTTGTATTTTCTTTTTTGGAAATACAATAATATGATGATCTGTTAAATTGCCATGTGCGATTAAATTCTTATGAAGATTAGCGACCATATATCGAAACGCTTCAGCTGTTTGTAAAATTACATTTTTATTATGTAAGTTTTTTTTAATAAATTCTTTAAGTATTTCACCTCCTGAACAATCTGAGGCAATACAAGGGTATTCTTTATTATCTATCAAAATACTATCTTTGAATAGATTTGGTTTTATCAAATAATTCAATGCCGAGTTGTTAATAAAACCACATATTTTTTGATATCTATCAAATAAATTTTCTATTTCATTTGTCCAGCAGTGTAATACAATATATTTTTTTTCATCATAGCAATGGAAAATAACTGAACTTTTTCCCGATCGAATAACAACCATTTCATCTGGTACTTGCTCTTTTAGTGGAGAAAGTAGCAATTTTTTTGAATAAAAGCTGTTTATGTATTCCTTACATGAAGGATATTTCATGATTCAAATACCTTAAGATGCGCTATTGTTGAAATTTTTCTAAAAGTTGTTGGACTTGTTCTTTTTCACCTGATGTTTCAGACAAAAACTCCGCAGTTTCAAGTAAAGATGTTGCTTTTTTGGTATTTCCACTTTGATAAAATTGTTTTGCTTTATTCAATTTTTGAATAAACCTCAAGTGTCTCTTATGTGATTTTGCCTGACTTTTATCAAAGATATGTCCATACTTATTTTGCAAGACTTTTATCTCATATGATATATCGATATCGCCTTGATTTTTAATTTGCAACAATGTTTTGGTCAGATTTTCATAGTCATCATCTACTGATTTAAATTTTTTCCATGCTTCTTTGTAATTGTATTTATTAAGTAACTCGTATGCTTCATTCAAATTCACCCTCAATTGTTTTGTGCCTTCAATTTTCTCTTTAATATTATCTTTAATTTCATTTGATGTGATATATTCTATTGATCGTCTGTAATTCTCAATGGCATCTTTAAATTTTCTTTCCCTTCTTCTGCAATCACCAAATTTCAACCAGTTCATATAGTGTAAGTATTTCATATGATATAAATAAATCTTTGGAGATAAAAGTGAGTTTTCACTAATTTTCAGCGCGTCACTATTTGTTATCAATTTATTTGTTGATTGGCTGACTTGCTTGCAGTTTGAATCTTCAAAATATGCCCTATTTATTTGCTCATTTGCAGAAAGAACATTCTGTGTCAAACGTATATATTCTCTCAGAAGGTCTTTTTCATGCGGGTTAAATCTATTTCTGTTTTCATGTAAATTGTCAAAATATCGAAGCGCAGATTGGTAATTATATTGCTTTAAATAATGAGTTCCTTCTGTTAAGAAACCTTCAACACGATTTGGTTTAATATTTTGAATGCTTTCCAGTGGCGCTTGATTGATATCTATATGATGGGCAATTGCTTTTCTATTGTTTTTTTTCTTGTTTTCATAAACGATTTCAGCTTCTTTAATTATTTGCTTTTCCTGGTTTATGTCTGGAACAGGGGATAAAGTAGCACTTTCGTCATAATCCAAAGGATGTAAATGTATCGTTTCAATTTTAGGTGTCGGCTGTTTTGCAGATGGCGGATCTTTGGTTTTCTGGATTGGCACCAGTGCCCGAACCTGATCTTTTAAAACTTTTTTTTCATTTACGACTTCTAATGGTATTGTTAATACTGTAATTACTGCCTGTTGATAATGTAGTTTTGCTTTTTCAGGATCCATGGCTTTTGTTCCCCGGATCCAATAACGTTGAAAAGTTTTTAATCCGCTCAAGGTCTCTTCTATTTTTAGAAATTTTTCTTTCTGTTCGCCAGAAAAAAAATTTTTCATCCTTTTCGTGTAATTCAGGTGATTTTCTACTTTTTGAATGACTATGTTAAACTGTTCCCAAAAAACTTCACTTTTAAAGTCTTCCTGAATTTGTCTGATAGTATACAGAAGCTGTTCGTTTAATTGCAATAGCGTTGGAATCATCATTGAGGTATGTTGTTGTTCAATTTGTGCCAATTCATTGTTAATATCTGATAAACAAGGGGGAACGATAAAAAAAATATTTATTATCAAAAATATTATTGTATATGTTATTGATTGATTAAAAGATCTCACTGTTATTAGCCCCTATTTCAATAAATATAATCATTTAAAATTCTCTTCTCAATTAGATCAATGTATTTTTTACAAACACGCGTATTGCAATATTTTTTCATTGTACAAACTGTCTGATATAAAAGAATCATATCTGCCCGACCATTATCTTTATCAAAAGATAATGATATTGTATGTAAGTGTGATAAAAAATCTGTATTGTTTATCAATTTTGACTTGTTCTTTATCTTAGTATAATCTTGATAAATTAATGTCAGGCGTTTTTTTGTCTTTTTAATCTCTTTTGTATTAATATTTTCACATTTTAATAAAATTTTTTTTATATCGGCAGGGTGGTTGATGTTATTCTTACTAATATTTGGTAACTGTTTTTTATTTATGTTATCTTTTTTCTCTGCTGCTAGTTTTGAAAGCTCTGTTGATCCTTTTTCTTTTATTATTTTAGCTATTAAGTTTTTCGAATTTGCATATTTTGAAAATTTAAATGCATTATTATAATTCTCAATTGCCTCATCAAATTTTTTTATTAAATAGCGACATTGTGCAAAATAATACCAATTTAAAGCAAATAAATTATTGCTGTGTTTTATTATTGTGTCATAATTTAATTCCTTACTTCTTGAGTATATAAATTTGGTAATTATTTTTTCAAAGGAATGGCGAATTGTATCATTACACAAATTTTGATATTTCATTCTCATGTCATTAATTAAATTAAGAAAATCTTGGGTTAACAATATTTTCTTATAAATTATGTATTTTGCGAATTGGTTACTTGTAAAAGTGTAAGCAGTTTCATATTGTTCTAGTGCGTTTTGATAAGAATAGTTATTAAATAAATTCTCAGCCTGGCTGTAAGATTTAATATATTTGGTATCCTCGTTTTCTTGCTTTTCACTATCATTTAAATTCATTTTACCCGCAATATGTTGAACCTGTTCTTTTTCATTACTGGTTTCAGCGAGAAAGTCAGCTGCTTCAATAAAAAACTTTGCTCTTTTTATATTGCCATTTTTGTAAAATTTTTGCGCATTTCTTAATTTAACAACAAATCTCAAATGTCTTCTGTGTGAACTGGCCTGTTTGTTATCAAATATCTTACTATATTTTTGTTGAAGTCGATTGATTTCTTTTCGAATATTTTGACTATCTTTTTCTTCAAGCAGCAATAATTCTTTAGACAGATTACCATAATCGTTTTGATTGAGTTTTTCAAATTGTTCAACGGCATCTTTATAATGAAAATTGTGAAGTAAATTTACAGCTTGCTTAAATATTGATTTTTGATCTGGCTTAATTTTTTTATTGGTATCAGCATTTGATTCTTTAAATTTTGTGTGGTTTTGGGTAATCTCCTTTACATTTTTTAGAGTATGAATCTTAGTCTTTGATTTGTTATGTTTTTTAGTCGTTGATTTTTCTGTTGATAACTGTTCTTCAATATTAAGAGATTGGAGGTCCTTCACTATTAAATCTTCGAGTTTATTTGCTTTAGCATATTTTGCATTTTTTAATGCAAAATACAAGTTTTCTTTTGCATCGTTTATCATATAACTCTCACTTCTACATTTTGCAAAGTAATACCAGGTTAAAGCGAATAGATAATTTTTATGCTTTTTTTGCTTGTCCTCAAACTGATTAAAGTGCCTGGAAAAAAATATAGTAATTTGTGAATGTAATTTTTTATGATTAGTTATATTACATTGAAGTTGATACACCTTTTGAATTCTTTTTTTTAATGTTAGTAGCTTATCTGTTATGAATAATTTTTTGTTTAATTGTTCTTTGATTTCATTAACAGAGATTAATGTATAAGCCTTATCATAATGTGACAAGGCCCTTTGGTAAGAAAAGTTATCAAAGTATTCTGTTGCCAGCTTAAAGTGTTTTAAATAGTTTTCATTATTTAATATATCATTTTTGGAACTTTGATAATCTACTAAATACTTTTTATCATTACTGTAGAGAGTTGAAGAAAGGATAAAATTAACAGGTAGAAACAATATAATAATTATCAGAAGTATTATTGTACAATTTATTGATTGATTTAAAAATTTCATTTTTATCATTCTCTTCTCTATTAGATCAATGTATTTACAATGTTTCCAAAATAAAAAGAGTAATATCTACTTCTATTTATCAACTTACTTTTGAAAACTAGTCTGTAGGATATGCTCTTTTTTCAATACGTTTAAAATATTCATTACATTCTTTCTTTGGGTTACAATAATCATCCATTTTTATTGATATATTTTGAAATAGTTTTACACAATCAGATTTCTCATCAAACAACAGTGAAATAGAAAATATTTTTTTTGCAAAATTAGTATTACTTACTAATTTTGTTTTATCTCGACTATTCAAATTATCAAAATTTTGAAATATTTCTTTAATTATTTCATTAAGTTGATCAGATCTGCTTGTTTTTAAGGTCTTCTCAACTAATTTTAGAATAATTCCAATATCACTTGAAATTCTTCTTCCACCTGAATTGTTCGAAGAACTTAATAACTCCAATTCCTTATTAATTTTATCTTCTAACTTTTCAGCTTTTGCATACTTTGCATGTTCTAAAGCATTATCAAAATTTTCCTTTGCATGCTTTGTGCTGTTATTCATTAACCTACATTTTGCAAAAAAATACCAGTTTAGTGCAAAAAAATAATTTTTATGATTCTCTGAATTATAATTGGAAAATTTTTTGTAGTTTCTAGTAAAAAAACTATTAATCTTTCTATTAGAAAAATTATATATATCAATTCCACAGTGTTCTACATAAGCACTGTTAATTACATTTTCAATTTTGATAATTTTATCAATAAAATATGCTCGTTGGTATATGTCAGATTTTTTCTTTCTATATTGTTGTGAACTTGGAATAGTATCATATGTTTTGTTATAATATGTTAAAGAATTTTTATAATCATAATTATTAAAATAAGAATTAGCTTTTTTTAAATAGTCTAAATATTCTAATTCATTAATTTTTTCATTACCATACATTCCATGTATAGTCCCAGAACCATTTTCATAGCCTGTACCAGTAAAAGAAGGAGTAGGAGTAGGAGCAGGAGCAGGAGCAGGAGCAGGAGCAGGAGCAGGAGCAGGAGCAGGAGCAGTTTTAATATGCTTATTTTTTATTTTTTGAATTTCATTTTTTGGAATATAGGCGATAATGATTTTCTTTGAAATATTTATTGCAGATTTTTTAGCTTTATTATAATAACCAATAGAAAGTTCAGGATCTGTATCTTTGAATTTTTCTGCTAAGTTACAATGTTTTTCAAAGTCGTAAAGATTTTTTATGTTATTCTGTAATTTAATAACTTTTTCACGCTGATCAGAAGAAAATATATCTTTATAATCTATAGCTTTGTTTAGAGATTTTTCTGATTCATCTACATAACTTAAAAATTTTGTCCAAAAATCCTGAGACGTAGGATATATTAAATTGATTTTTAATAGCAAATCCTTAGATTTATTAATATGGAGGTTAATAATTTCTGATTTAACTATCTTAATATGAGATTCATCATCCATTATTTTCGCTCTTGCTAACGCAATATGTAACTTTTTTATCATTTTTTTCATTTTTCCTTCTTGAAAATCTATAAAAAAAAGGTAGTTATTTTTTTGGCCATCTTCTAAATACGAATGAAAATTTTTGCCTGGCTCTCTGAATATTTTTTGCTTAAAACAGTTATATTTTTGTTGTGAATCCAATTTATTATTACAAATAACATAATTTGATCGAAATAATGATTTATTATTGTAATCAATTAGAATATCCTTTATTCTACTATATTTATTAATAATATTTTTATTTTCAAGGAGTTCATGAAATAGATCATATGTTTCCAATTTATAATTCCCTGAATCTTTATCTTTCTTATATAAAATTAATGCCGAACATATATCTTTCCAGAAATTATAACTTTTTGATATATCTATTTGAAACGCGGTAAGTTTAGTGTTATTATTTTTAATTGTACTTATGTTATCATACGAATTAATAAGCTTTCTTTTTAAAGTTTGCAAGTTATTTATGGAAATAGAAGTATGACCCTCAATTTCTTTTTGTATTTCATCTATAGTGTTATTAAACAATTTTTTATTACTATTAAAACTAGCATATTGTTTACAAATACCCTGTACTTCTTTAAAATATTGTAATTGCTCAAATTTATAACAATAATTAGCAACCACATCTATCGATTTAGCTCCAATAATTATATTAGTAATTGAATTTTTTAATTGCTCAACTTTGTTATCTGCTTCATTACTTATTACGCGATCAATATTTATCGCTCTTGCCAATGAATAGTATTTATAGGCAAACAGTTGATTTTCAATATCATTTCCTATTTCTTCATAAATTTTTGCTAAAATAAACTGACATCTGTTTATGAGTGTTGGATTACCAGCTTTTTTATCTATCTCATCAATTGTACTTTTTAATTTATTTATTGCAGGTGAAAACTCTTTGATATTAAAATAATAGAGTCCTATTGCATAATTAATATAGAAGTATTTTTCACTGCCTGGTTCTGAATTTTTTAAAGCCGCATTAAGTTGAGTTAATTTGTTATCATTTGCAAGTTTTTCAAATGTTTTTTTGTCTAACTCACTTAAATTATTTGCCATAATATCGTTATTAACAAATAAACACATACATACTATAAATAATATTGAATAATATTTCATTTGACCTCCAAATTATTATTAATGGTTCAGGGTTTAATATTTTAATAATCTCCTGACATATATTATACTTAGTTTTTAGACATTGTATCTATTTAAGTTATTGTGTAGTTAATTGATACGAGTATACTGTCCCAAAATACTCATATTCATTCAAATTTTACAGATTCGCACAGCAGCCTAAAGACACTCACAATTTTTTTTTACACCACAGGATTGATCGAATTCTCAAAACGTAATATACTTACTTATATGACGATCTGCAGTCACTTCCCATTTATAAAAATTAGTTTTATAGCGTGACTTGATATTATGTATTGTTTCCTCAGCAGATATCTTATAACTGGATTTTTTTAATTCGTCACTGTTTTGTTCGATCAATTTTAGAACAATCTTAGCAGTGGCTAAAGTCAGTGTATTTTTATGGATGTCATCATTATTTTCTTTGCAGTTAAAAGTAGTTCTCAACAAATCCCCCCATAACTGAACCTGTTCTTTTGAGGAGAAATTTATTTTGTTAGATCTCATTATTTCAGCTAACATTAAAAAAACATCTAAATCAGTTGACAATTTAAATGCGCAAACCTGGTTCCCTTTTGTTTGAGGTTCTTTAAGAAATCTTTTTATCAATTCAAACAGTTCTTTCTCCTTACCCATATAACGATTTTCCTGAATATTTTTGCGAACAACTTGAGGTATATTCAAGAAAAAAGGAATTTTTATTATTGTAGTGCTTCCTGTGGTATACAAAATGCTAGTTTCTTTGAAGTATGAATCCTCATCGTATTGCGCAATGAATTCATTTCGGGTTTGTTGTTGTCTTCTGTGTGTATTATTATTCTGTTCAATTAAAATATCAGGTGAGTCATCTTTTCGAAAAAATCTTTCTTCTCTTTTTTTACTGAGAGGTTTTTCTTCAACCATTGGTATGTTTGAAAGCGGTTGTGATTCTTGTGTTTGAAAAAAACCTTTCAGTTGTGCTTTAATTTCGTAAGTATATCCAAGTAAAAGCTTACCCTTGTCTAATTCAGGTTGATTATCTTTGATATCAATAAGATGTTGCCAATCGCCATCCTCATTTGCACGATATTCAACCCTGGCAAGCACATTTCCTACACCAATCCTTGCAATAGAGCGGCTGAATTCATTTGGTTTGGCATAAGCAAGAATGATAATATCGTCTGGATAATTTTGTGGAGAATCGGCAATAACCACATTGTATTTAGTGAGATCCTTTTTCCAGCCCGCATTAATAAATTTTTTGGCAAGTATCTCATCAAAATCTACTTCCTTAGGTAATAATTCAAATGTCAAAGGAACACCTCTGGGAATTTTATGATACGTTACGACACCAATAGTGTTCGTCGTTCTTTCGGTTGAGATATTATAGTTGGTATAGACTTTTCCAGGATTTCTAGGGTCCATGATAACAACTCTGCTTCTAAGGTTATCTATTGCAGAAAGTTTTTTTCCCTGTTGACTAACCTTAAATGTTAGTGATGCCTCGTCATGTTTTACGACAGATTTAATCATTTCTTTTTCCTGACGATGATATCTGACAATAAACTGACTTGCCAGCTCCCTGTCTACGCCCACTTGCCTTCTTGTCTTGCAGTAGCCCATAACTGGAGGCATTTTACATCCGATAATTTTGTATTTGAATGATTGTTCGTCACTGGCATAAATCATACAAAGCCCATTTACCTTATGTTTTCGCATTAGTTCAAACTGCTCTTTTGGAGTTCGGACCGACTCCCATGAAGTGAGGTTATAATCAATGCTTCGTTTCATGTTCACATTTCTGAGATTAATATCCTCATAAATTCTTGGTAATTCGAACTTTACAAGGTTAAAAACGTTTCTAAAGATGTCATCTGCATCATCGATCAGAATTTTCATATTAAAATTCACATTTCCAGGAGGAAAACTGTTACATATAAACACAAATCTTGATTGTAATCTTTGAAATAACTCCTGGCCTGTTTTTAAATTCTTTTTGACTGCATCAGGCTGGCTCATTGCATAAGCAAATCGTTTTAAAAAACGTGTTTCGTAATTATTAGAAAAAGGGAATAGATAGAAAACCACATTTTTGTATGGTTTAATACTTTTCCTGATTATTGTAGCACTCTCATATGAATCATCTTCTATAAACATATAATTTTTTTTTGTGTCATTAACGATGTCAGGCTTGCCATCACTTATCAATATAAGATTTGTTTCAGAAGCACGGGGATCCATTGTTCGCACAAAAGCTTCAAAAGCTGGTTTGAATATAGTCCAATGCCCTCGGTAATTCAGCTCTCTAAATGCATTCTGTAATAATGTATTGTTTTTTACCAATATATCAGTTTTAGTCAAAGGCAGCAAAATCGTGGCTTTTTCTTGAAACTTAATAATGGCGACGCGTTCATTCTCTTCCGGATATTCTGTATTGACCAATTCGACAAATTGACTAATAGAATCAGGAATCTGTCTGTTGGCATCATGTGTTGTGGATCGCATGCTCCCGGAATTGTCTATCATAAAAATATAGTCTTTTGCTTTCACATCTTCAACAATCAGATGAAGACATATCATAATACCAAACAAAAATAACCTTATAAATTTCATATCTACTCCTTTTAAAAAAATAAATTATTCATCATTCCGGTTTTCCGGTTAAATGGCTATGACAGGCCACCCCATGAACAATGTACGCGTTTGATTTTAATTGAAAATCAGGAACGTCTTTACATTTGTCATCCATTTTGCATAAAGGGATAAATGGACAATCCTGACCGATGTATGGATCAAGAATAATATCCGGATCTGGCATAAAAAGATGCCGTGTATAAGGATGAATCATTGAATTGGCCGTTTCCAAATCTTTTGTGGCAACAATTTCCCAAATACGTCCGCCAAAGGTAATGACCAGAACCGAACTCATCATTTTGATCATTTTTAAATCATGCGAAATATATATAAAGGTGATACGATCACTCTTTTTTCGTGATAATAAAAAATTTAATATAATTTCTTGTACATACATATCCAAACCACGTGTTACCTCATCTAGAATCATTAATTTTGGAATACTGTGATCCGGGCTAAGTGCCAGAAAAGCACGTGCAATGAAAATCCGACGTATTTCGCCACCGCTTAGAATAGAAGGGTACTTGTATTTGATTTCTTCAGGCACAAGGTTTAATTGCGTAAGAAATTCATCAATTTGTGAGGGGTCTCTTCCTGACAATTGAGTGGTACGTTTCAAAATTTCACCAACAGTCATTTTTTTATTTAAGGCTTCATAGCAATCTTGGAAAACCAGTTGAACACGTCGTCTGAAAAGATCCCGATATTTCTTTTTGATTAAATCATGAAGAGAATAACATTTTTTTTCCCAGGTAAACTGAATATTACCAGAATCAGCAGGTATCAGGCCAACAATAATATTTGCCAGCGTTGATTTACCAGATCCACTGTCTCCAATAATGGCAATATCTTCATTGGGGTATA
>Ga0272440_1002345_pt1 | contig 14838 bp, 3 predicted proteins | sample SSMMMBAug17_FD_192440 | JGI IMG/M metagenome (GOLD analysis project Ga0272440, IMG submission 192440) | Marine sediment archaeal communities from Little Sippewissett salt marsh, Falmouth, MA, United States - SSM-MMB-Aug17 | ecosystem: Environmental > Aquatic > Marine > Wetlands > Sediment ... | reverse complement strand
TTGTATGTGCGAATCTTTTCAGATGATGTAATCCACCAGGTTGAACAAGAATTCAGAGAACAATTTGGAAGTATGTTTAAAATAGATGTGACATCAACTGAGAATATTTGGGGTATGATTATGCTACGTGATATCCATAAATCAGAGCCAGACACAACTATTCAGGTTGGAGACAATCAATACATAATTCAAAAATTAAGTTCGGAAGATCTTTTCTTATTAAAGCTGGATAGTGATAGAAAAAAGGACCAGGATGATCTTCCAATTCTGTATGAAAAAACAAATATAGATTTGTTAGTTAAGCGTTTTAATATTATTGTAAAATGGCACGGAGATCGTGATGCAGTTTTAGGGTACGCAGACAGTTTTGTTGCTGCTATGAAAAAATTTGGCAATCACAACCCAATTGATGTGATACCTACATTAAATCTATCAAAATTTATGATAGAGTTATTATACGAATCATGGAGTAACAACTATGATGAATGAGCAATATATTAAGAATATTGAATACTTTATTGATCACGAAAATAAAATACTTCATCAATGCGCTGAGTTGATTAATCAAAGAATTCAATTAGCTAACTGGCCCCATGATATTAAATATTCTTTTTTTCTTGCTCTTCAAGAAAAAGGAAAAAGTTCTGAATCATATAAGGCTTATCGTACAATCAGGCATTTGAAAATTGACAGGCAACTGCTAACATTTTCAAACATACAAAATCCAACGGCATTCCATTTTCGTTGTGCCGAACGTATTAGAGCGGATTTGCCCCGCATGGTAAAACTTGGTGCTGGTAGCTATTTAAGATAGTTCTGAATTGTTTTCATGTACGCATAATTTTACCTTTGTCTTAAAGATTGCTCTTACAAAAAATTACAGGGTTTAACATCGAAAAACGCGGACTTTTGTTATCCGAGTTGAAGTTCGTACTAATTAACCCAGGTACATGAGGTCAATTGCTGAGCGCCTTTGCATTTAACTTTAATTCCGATTATCAACTTCAGCAAACAGAGCAAGCCTATAAAAGATAGAATCAAAATAAATGACGACTGAATGATATCATTTTCTAATGATGTTAAAATAAAACATCCGCCTCCGCCACCATCTCCACCACCTGTCGTCGGATTTGGATCAGGCGTTGATGATGTATATATTCCAAGTCCTGAAGGATCAACAATGATTCCATTTGCGATTCCATCGGAATCTCCATATCCACCATCCTGTAAGGTAAAGGTTATTTGAGTTCTATCTTCATTAAACATTACATTCGAATAATCTGAATATTTCTGCCAGCCATCTTCTGTCGTGTATTTTAACCAAAATGCATTTGTGTCTGCGGCTTCAGAAAAATAAGCGGTTAGAGATGCTGAAAACCCTTTATTTTCACCCACTATCTTAAAGGCTATTAAACCAACTGGAAATGTTTTGGGCTGATTTCTCGTATCTGTTATCGTTGCCGGATCGATAGATTTCAATGCTGTTATTGTTATTGAAGAAGACGCACTTAATCCTATTGTATGGTTTTCATCGAATGTTTTTAAGCATTTGACGTTATCCTTATCCACATCATCGGATAAATTTAACGCAAGAATATCACCTTCCTGATGATCAGGTATTCCATTGTGAGGATTGATGTCATCTTCATTTACTGTTGTTGAAAATTGATGGATTTCAGACCATTCTGAATTTGAACCGCTGTTATCAATAAATCTCACTCTACAATAATATGACAATCCTTCATCTAACAACAGATCCAACAGTGGATATGTCATTAAATGAATATCACTTACCATATCAAGAATCAGTTCATTAAAAGTGTTGTTTTGGCTGATTTGCCATTGTGTATGACCATGTGTCCCACCATCTCGATCCGCAAAAGGTGTTTCATGGGATATACGAAGTATCATATTTAAAGGTGCTGTTTGCATCATAGGCGATGGCATGGCTAATGTTGGTGGTGAAGGTGGTGTATTACAACTTATATTAATTTGACAGGTATCAGAACTCGTCAAACCGCCACTGTCTGCAACTATCAATTGAAATGTCAACGTATCCTGTCCCGGACAGATATCAGGTGCTTCAAATGAGCACTGTGTACTATCTGGGCTTGTTAATTCTGCTTCATTACCAGATAACTGACGCCAATGATATGTCAAAATATTGTCTTCAATATCTGATGAATTCGTGCTGTTTAATAAAACAATTGTCCCAACATTTACCGATTGGTCACTACCAGCATCTGCAACAGGTTTATCGTTCATTGGATTAATCGTTAACATGATTGTCGCAGGTGCTGATTCATTCTCATTATTATAAATTTTATACGTAAAACTATCATTCCCATAAAAATTGGAATCAGGAACATATGTGACATTGGGTGGATTGCCATTGAGTATACCATGAATTGGTGATGTAATTATGGTAAATATGAATGTATTGCCTTCAGGATCATTCCCTTCGAGTTCTACGCCTATCTGGGTATCTTCATTGGTTGATATGGTTTGATCAAATGCAGTCAGAGCACTTTTGGTAATCTTTCGTTTTTGAATACTCGAACACGAAGTATTACCTTGATTGTCTTCTGAAAATGCACGAATATATAAGAAGTTATTCTTATAAGCTTTCCAATCGATATCAAGGGTTGCAACACTTTCAGTTGATAAGTCTGTCCATCCGATAATGTCAGGTTCAACTTGAGTGTCAGTGCTGGCAATTCCATATTGGAGTCTGGTCAATAGTCCTTGTTGTTGGGTTGCATCATTTATTAATACTGAAATTTGTATCGGCCCATCCGTCAGTAGTGGAATAGTCCATTCTTCAAATGAGGGTGGTGAAGTGTCCACTTGAATAATATCTTGCTTTTCAATTTTTTCAGCATCCCCATTTCCATCAATTGAGATCATATAATGATACATACCATCAGCAACAAGATTTCCTTCGCTGTCTTTGCCATCCCAGACATATTGATTCTGACCGGCTTGAAAAAGATCATTGGCTAACGATATAATGATATTTTGATCTGTATCGTAAATTTCAAGTTTTCCCGTTGCATTTCCTCCAATTAATGTAAATGAAATTGTACAACTATCTTTAATTCCATCATTATCAGGTGAAAAAATTTCCGGGCTGACACTTATTGTGGGAATACTCAATTGTGTTTTGACCCAGATATTCCATGACCCATTTCTGGTGGATTGTATGGCGATATTTTCACCCTTTGAAGAATATGCAGGTTCTGAATCCCACCACTGTTGATTCTCTAAATATTTTTTGTCATCGCTTCCATTGAGGTTGACCATGTGTATGGCGCTTTGATAATTCTCATTCCGACTGACATAAAGGAGTTTATCATTTTCAACCCATGCGGGTAAAGAATCTTTCCCATTTTCAGTTAACACAAAATGATCGGTTCCATTGGCATTCATAATTCCTACTTCATCCACATACAATGATCGGGTAAAAGCAATATAATGTCCATCAGGTGACCACACTGGATCCAGAAGATATTCAATGGAATTATGGGTTAACTGTGTTTGATTGGTACCATCTGAATCCATTATCCATATTTCATTATTTCTGGAAAAAACGATTTGGGTACCATCAGGAGAAAAATATGGATGACTGTCATCACTGTCTTCTGATGTCAACTGCTTGAATGCTTTGTTTGTGGCGTCGATCATAAAAATGTGATCGTTTCCATCTGTGTTAGAAACAAAAACAATCTGATGATTAACAGGCGACCATGATGGATGATGGCTATTCACATCAGTAAAGAATTCATCCTCTGTCAATTTTAAGGCCGTGTTATTCCGTTCTGCAAAATCGTTTGCCTGAATGGTCCATATATCGGATTTGCCATCTCTTTCAGACATAAACGCAATTTTAGTGGCATCTGGTGACCATGAAGGCGTAAATCCGCCTTTGGATGTCAACAGGGTTAAGTATCCACTTTCCATCTTGGTGTAATCGACAGTCCATTCCCAGTTAAATATATTTTGAAGTGCATTTCCGGCATAATCATTTGCAGTGATCAAGCTGGCCTTGATTAAATCACCATTTTCCCAGGGAACGACTTCTTGCTTAACTTTCCATAAAGAGAAGGTTAACCAACCTGATTTTTCATCATATACAATACCGCCTGAATCCATACCAAAGGTCATATGGTTCAATTTTAAGGCAATTGTATCAGGATCAACACCGCTTCCGGTGCCATCGGTAACTCGAATACGAACTTCAAGATTGCCAGAACTGTCTTCATCAGCAGGAATGGGTGAGTCAGCAATAGGACCATTGGCATCCACAATAACCTGATAATGATTGGCTGGGCCCCAGTTTCCAGCAAAATCAACCGATCGTATATGAAAATACCATGTGCCATCAGCTACTTGATGATATGTTTTTGAATAAGATTCACTTTCAGCCTGTTGATCAGGCAGTGTATTGGTTGATTGATTGAACTCAAAACTATAAGCTGCAACACTTGAATCCTTGGTCGTCCAGGTAAAGACAGGGTCTTTGTCAGAACTTCCGCTCGTGGAAATAATAAGATTATCAACATACCATGTTGCATCAATCGCATTTTCATTACCCATCACCAGCTCCATCCATCCAGGAAGATTATAATCGGCAAAGAACAACTCTTCTACAATGTAGGTTTCTTGATCTGGATCATCATTTCTCAACATGTTATATAAATTAAAACTGGCATGCTGCCATGTATTGTCTGCAACAACATGATCAATTTTTCCAATTGTTCGATAGATGTCTGCTTCATCAAAGGTTTCCACTGTTTTGGGATCATCGGTAAACACGATTTCTTTCCACATGCCATTCACCAGAGCAACCATATTGAGTTTAATATCATCCGGTATTTTGTAGTCAAAGCTGATTAATGGATATTGTCGGGCATCAAAAGCTGTTGTCACAATATAAGCGCCAAAGTCACCGCCATCTGCTTCATTGAGCAGTTGAAGAGAACTCTCCCCTGTTGAATGCGTTTCATGAGAGAGGTTAACTCTTGCACCATAGGTATTGCTCATATTTTTCCATTGTCCCATATCAACTTCAAAAGTATTCTGGCATAGCGATGGATGCGATATGGAAGTAACAATAGGTGCAGGCGGCGGCGTTTTATCTTGAGTTTCAATATGATCTGTTTTTGCCTGATCCTCAGTTGATATCACAGAAATGGTTTCTGAATGTTTGCTTGAAACACCAATGGTTGATGATAAATGATGACTGATTTCACCCACTGTCGCTCTTCCAATATAAATTCCGCTGTTGGCAGTTGTTTCCATTAATTGAAGGGTGATGCCAGTTGGATCTGACATGCTTTTTAACCAGACAGTTGTGGCATCAATCATTGATGCATTGATATCTGTTCCAATGAGTTGAATGTTTAAATCATCATTAATGCCGACAGAACCTGTGATCGCTTGTGAAAAATCCGATGTCATAAAAGTAAGAGATGAAATATCAGAGGGATGTCCCATGATCAATTGAACCATAATGGTTTTTGATAACTCACTTTTATTACCAACAGGATCAAAGGCCTGAGCGGTAATCGTATTATCTCCAGGTTGAAGCGATATTGATGATAACTGAAAACGTCCTGTATTTTCATCAGCCAGTGTAATGCCCTGTGAGATATTATTCACAAAAACTTCAACTTTAACACTCTGGCTGGCTTTTCCAGATACTGGTATTTGTTTAAAATTTGTTGGGCTGGTGGGTTGATATATAATTGGCGCTGGTGGTGGATCTGATAAAATAGCATAATACACAATGCCATCGTTTAATTTTGAAAATTGGGTGGTGAGGCTGTTTGATGCCATGTTCAAATCAGCAAACACATATATCCATTTGTTAATCACTGGATTCCATCGATAAAGTTTTAAAGAAGATTCATTTGTACCAAATACCTGTTCATTTGTATAATACATGGTTAATGTACAAGTTTGTAAAAATTGATATCCCGCAGGAAGTATTTCATAAATTTTTCCCACCTGTTTTAAATCAGGAATATCCGGATCTTTAATTTCAGGAGCCAAAGCGGTATCAATTTCTTTGATGGCAAACACATCAACATCATCAGCAATAGATGATTTGGGGAAATAAAGCTTTGCCAGACCATCATTACTGACAACACTGCCTCCCCCTCTTCTAATAATTCTACCCACTTCAACCTGTACCCGATCCTCTTTCCATTGATCACTTTTATTAAATACTCTGAGCCTGATGGTGTAAGTTCCCATCGGAAGACCACCACTTCCTTGATATGGATGAGTGGTCACTTTAAATGTTCCAAGATTGCCATATATGGTTCGAACGCCGGGTATCGGCTTGTAATCATCAAAGACTTCACTATACGAGGTTACGATATCAGTCCATGCAGTGGGATTGTCGCCAACACCATAGTCAAGCACATATTTTTGAAAATTTCTGGCAGATGCTGTTCCAATGACTGGAATGTAGGCATACAGCATTGATTTTTCATAAGGCACTCGAATATTGGCTGTGATATTACTGATATCAATCACGCCACGCCCCACAGCTAGTTTTTCAATCGTGTTTCCATTGTTGTTTCCCAGGATGATATCGCCATTGTCATCAACACTAAAAGTATCAGGTTGATTCAACACAAAAGCCTGGTCTGACCATGATTGAATGGAATGATTTGAAAAATCCTTTATCAAATATCCATTGGCGTCTAACTTATACAGTTTGTTGATGCTTTTATCGAGAACAATCAGGTTGTCGTTGATATCAATATCAATGGCATGTGGCAGAAAACTGCTCTGTCCCACATTTTGAGAAGAAATCCTCAGCACCTCATTATTATGAATATCCAGTTTTTGGATAATATGGGATTCTGTATCAATCTTGTATTGATTACCCGATGAATCAAAAACAGTTGTTTCAGGTTCAAGTGTTTGAGGTAAATTTTCACCATATTGCAATGCATAAGAATTGCTGACAATAGGACCATCATAGCTGTTAAATTGAAAATAATATTTGCCAAAAGAAACCGGGGTGCCATCGTCATCTTTGCCATTCCAGGCAATCATGTGTGATCCAGGAGATAATATCTGATCAATGAGTGTTCGGATATGGTTATTGTCTTCATCATAAATGGACAGCTTAATGGCTGCATATTGATTAATGCTGTAATTCATCATTAAACGGGTTTCATCATCTGATCCTTTTTGTGAAGCCAGCATCCATGATTTTTTTTGATTTTCATTATAGCTTGTGCTTTTAGTGGTTTTATCCCAATATGCCTTGCCATTATAGGTTACAAATGCAATGCCTTTAACATCTTTTCCAGATAAACCAATTCTGTTGGCTGGGATCAACAGTCTTAGCCATTTTCCTGATGTTGGCATATTTCCCATATGATACAACGATGCTGATCCTTTTTCACCACCAGTGGGAATAAAATTTTCACCCCAATAGGCGCGATGTTCGCCATCACCTTCATTGGTATAAAATTGTAAAAGTAATTCTTTTGGTGGATGCACTGGATCCATATAGACATACTGGATGATATTATCTGTATATTCGAGTTGTAGTGTTTTATCTGCATGGATAAAATAATGCCCTTGAATACCGGTCGATTCACTATTGGTATGAGATCGAAGCCCACTATAGGTATTTTCATAATCCCATGCCCAATTTCCTTTTTCTGTTGATCCTGAAGGCAGATCGTCTTCTATCCACACATCCTGATCATCAGATGTAGGAAGATAGCCATCAGAACCGAATTCATTGGATTGGGATATGGAATGGACATTAATGGATATTGCATTGCTTGTGTGGTCAACAAATATGTCGGTTTCATCAGTGCTGGAATTGCCAGCCATATCCATAACCACCAGTCGAATGGTGTATGTGCCATTTGCGAATAATGATGTATCAATGGTACCTAATTCACTATTTTCAACACTTAAACTATTGAAAGTTTCTATTTCTTCTGATGTGTCATCATGAATTAGTAATATTTTATAATAATCAATATTTTTATCAAATGCAGTTCCAAAAACTTTGAATTTGTTGTCATCAAAATCATCTTTTTGGATATAGTTTATTTGAGCGGTTGGAAGTTCATGATCAACAATAATGGTTTGGTTTTCTTCCCATATATCGTTAATTGTTACTGGATTGGTTCCTATAGTATGAATGTAATAGGTGCTACCTCCAACCACATATCCTGATATATCTTTACCATCCCAGTTAATTTCATATTGCCCTATATTTAAATTTGCTCCTGAAACTAATTTAGTGACCAGATTTCCGCCAGTATCGTATACGTTCATATCGACAAGGGATGCCTTTGGGATTAAATATTTAATTGTCAATGAATCTTTTAAGTCGGCGCTGGTTTTTGGGGAGAATTGGAGAGTTGTTTTATTATCTGGTCTGATAGCAGCTGCTCTAGAGAGTTGGATGTAGGTTGGGTCGCTGTTGTCTGTGTCTTTGATTTTTTCTATTTTATACACTTCTGTTTCTGTTTTTTTATTTCCAAAATTATCTGTTGCAGAAACTTTTACTGTAACATCGTTGAAAAATTCAGCTTCACCAAATACAACTTTCAATCTATTTTTATAATAATTATTTTTATTAATTTTTTGATAAAATTTTTTGATTTTAAAAGAATCTTCTGGAATAACATCAAAAGATTCTATACTGCTTATATAACTTAAAATATTTAAATATACTTTAACTTTATCTTGATATTTGCCACTTTCTGGGCTTATATATATATTTAGTGACCCTTTATTTCTCCTGTTCCCTTTCTTTTTTTCTTTATCTTTTTGATCATTATCATCAGGATCTTTTCCTGAAATTATGCATTCAAGATCTTTTTTATTTTGTTTTACTTGTGGTATTATATTGTTTTCTAATTCTGAATAAATAAATTTTGTAGGAATTCCCCACTGAATATCTAAGTAAAATTCAAAGCATTTTCCAACAATATTTAAGCCAGGAACTAATTTAAGTAAATATTTTTTTACCTTGCCAAATCCTTTTTTAGAACCATAATCTATTGCATCAATTATTACTTCAGTAGTTGTTTTTTTTCCTTCTATAACATCTTTCCAATATTTATAAGTCTTTTTAGTATCTTTATATTTTTTATAATATTTTTTAATTTTTTTGTATGTACATTCCTTTTTCAATCCAAAAGGATCATCATAGTTTACTGGATCGTTGTCAACATATGCATAAATATTATTACCAAAATATAAAACAGGGCTATCCATAGCCAAAAATCGTCCTAAGTCTGTGCAATAGTCACGTGTCCTCAAATATAACAGCCGTGTTTCAGGATCCATAAAAGCCCCTGTAAAATAAAAAGAATTATTTATATTTGAATTATCTGTTAACAGCTTACCAAAAGGATCATATTCATAAGCTTCATAAGAATCATCCTTAATCCCCAAAACAGACTGTTTATAATCAGTAATGTAGTAATGAGGTTCATTATCAGAGACATTTTTGCTCATAACATGTTCATCCAGTTGATTACCATAAACAAAATATTTAATTATTGTGCCAGATTCATCCATTTCAGCAATAATTCGATTGTCATCCCATAAATAATATATTTTGTTTCCATCTGCATCCTGTCTTGATATTCTTCTACCCAGGGCATCATAGTCATAGTATATATGAAGGGTATTGTTTTCTACCTCAATAAGTCTGTTATTTTCATTATATACATATTTCCAATGCTCATCTGCGTTATATTTTTGAGAAAGATTTCCTTCCCCATCATATTCCAATGTATAATCACCAGCAGCCGCGTATTGATTTGGGGCTTTTATGTCATAATTGATTTGTTCCCCATTGATTTCAATGGATTGTCGATTATAGGCCTTGTCATAATGATATTTATATTGATTTCCTTTGGTTGAGGTACATTCAATTAATTGGCCTTTATCATCATAGACAAAGGTTTCAATGGTATTATTTCGTTTTATTTGTTTGATCTGATTGTCTTCATTATAGGTATAGGTCAATGCTTCCAGTACAGTATGATTGTTATCTTCCCATAATATCGATGTCAAACGCCCTGCATCATCATATGAATACTTTCCTTCAAGGGAATGATCACCATATGTTTTAGATAGAACCTTTCCGGCTGGATCATACGTATAATGAACAATGGTCTGTTGATCTGCATCTGAAATTGATTTTAATAACCGGTCAGGATAATATGAATAATGTAAGGTGAGCTGATCGGGTATGATCAAAGCGGTTCGATCTCCCCTGTCATTGTATTGATATTGGATCTCTACGCCATTAAAATTTTCCACACTTGTCAGTTGCTCAAGTCTGTCATACTGGTAGTTCATTTTCCCTTTTGTTGAATCATCAATAGATTTTATTTTTCCTGTTGGATAATAATCATATTTAATTGTTCTTTGGGAGTCGTATGTCATTGTTTCTATTTGTTCATTTTTATTGTAAGTCAGTTGAGTGGCTCGATTGTTTCGATCAGTAATCAATGACAGATTATCGTTATTGTCATAATCATAAGTGATACTATTTAAGCCTTTTATTTCAAAAGCCGATATTAATCCTTTTTTATTATATGTGTAATGAACCTCATTACCTTCAGGGTCTGTAATGTCTGAAAGTAAGTTATGTTGATAATCATAGGTAATGGACGATGTATCCGGATATTTAATTTGGGTTAATTTATTTCTTTGGTTATAAGAAAATGTTGTTGTTTTTCCAAGATGAGTTGTTTTGGATTTGAGGTTGCCATTGTTGTCATACAAGAACTGGTTTGTATACCCCAGGGGATCAGTTATTTTTGAGGCCTTACCTTCAGCAAAATATTCAATATCAGTGCTCTTCCCCATTGGATTGGTCACTTTTGTGATATCTCCAAAATAGTTTCTCTGATATTGAAATGTAGAATGAACAGGGTCTGTAAAACCTTTAACCTGGCCTTTCTCATCATATGTTAAATGCCATTCATATCCCAATTCATCTTTTACGTCTGTTATATTTCCATTGGTGCTGGTATAGTAGGTACTGATATTAAATGCATTAATTTTCTGAGTTAAAAACGATTGGTCATCATAAACAAAAACTGTCGTAAAGCCAAGAGGATCACTTATTTGTGTTAAGTTGTTATTATCATAATCATATGACCAGATATTTTCTTCCCTATCTTTGTATGCAATAATATATCCATGTAAACCATATGAATTATGCTCGATATCATCAAAGCCATCTTTGTAGTCAGTTATTTGATTATTTGAATTATATGAAGCATTATAGTTAACGAGATTCGGATCTGTAATTTCTATTATATTTCCTATATTATTTCGTTTATATGTCGTCTTCTCCCCCTGTTCATCAGTAAAACCAGTAACATACATATTATCATCTAAGGTTTGAACAACAGAAGTGCCATCATCATACTGAATGTTCATTTGTTTGGAGTCATCATCATAGGTCTGAACAACTTGATGATTGTTTCCATCAGTAATGGTATATTGAAAGATATCTGAATCAACACTCAGATGCGTTGCAAAGGCATTGTCTGACCGATATATGGCAGTTATCATCAGGTTGTCATTCATTTTATACAAATAGGGTAAACAACCAGGATTCTGTATTGATGCCAGAAAATTATTTTCATATGTATACTTGATAGACTGCCCATTGACATCAATGACTTCTGTCAAGAGATCATTTTGATAGTTATATGTTACCACCTGGTTGAAATTATTCGTTATTTGTTTTAAATAATAGGGCGTCTCATTTTGATAAGCCAATTGGATAAATTGACCGGTAGATGTTTCTATTTTGGTCAGCCTTCCTGAAACATAAGTTAAACTCATTTTACGATTATGAATATCTGTAATTTGTTCCAGACGACCTGAACCTGTAAATGTATAACTTGTTTTATATGGGGTGATCATGAGATAAGAGCCATCTGGCTGTTGAGTAATTCTTCTAAAAAATTCTAAATCCTCATAAAAAATACCATCTTCTGCTTTATAAAACGCATATGTGTGTAAATTTGAATCAAACAGAATAATCACATTTTCTGATAAAACATCCAAAAAAAGATTGAATGTATGAGACCAGCCTTGGCCGAAAATAGCGGAATATCCAGATTGGTGAGAATAGAATCGTTGAAAATCATTAATGGCAACATTACCTTTTATTTCCATGTCGGTTGTTTCGGGAACAGATAATTCAGAAAGCATTTCATTGGTTGCACGCGTATAATTTTCTGAATAACCGATGGTATCTGCGGCTTGAGAAATATTGATAATAAAAACCAGGCTCATCAACAGTCCTGTGATGAAACCGGATCGTGACAGATATCTTATTGAAAATAACTGTTTCATAGGTTGCTCCATTAATCATATAAATTCATATAGGGTGATTATTGGTTTTGTATAATAATAATTCTTTACGATTGCCAAAAAGGACAAAAGCACCATCTTTTGTCACTGAACAGGTTAAAATGCTTGAGGCCATTTCTTTTGACCATTTAAGGATTCCTGCCCCATCAATCAGATACAATTTGGCATAGTCATTTCTCATGGACCAATTTTTATTCACCGCAATACCAATTGTTTTGCAATCATCAGAAATGTCAATCGAACTAAAAGGACTGTTCAAGCCATTCAAGTTGTCTAATTGTACATTCCATAGGATGTCGCCATTGTGATTGTTGATCAGTGAAACTTGATGAATGACTTGATTGGCGAGGATCAGATATTGACCATTATGTGAAAGGCGTATGCAGTGATTCGAATGTTTCAATTGTTTTTGATAATGTAATGAACCGGCTGTATCATATAAATACAACTGATTGCCCACAGCCATCGCAATAAACTGACCATCATCTGATATGTCAAATTCTGCCTGACATCCACTATGTTCAAATTGTTGAATTTTATTACCCAGATGATTAAAAACCAGCACATATCCATTCAAGTTTCCTTTTCCCCAATTGGGGATATGAATGGCAGAAAACTGGCCATTTTTTGAAAATTTTATTTCAGCACCGCTTAAATTTTTCACTTTATGCTGTTTGATCAATTTTCCAGTGCTGCTGTGAAAATACAAAGTATGGCTGTAAATTGAAACAATGACAATATACTGTCCATCTGGTGATAATGAAAAGGACACATGCTCTGAAATGATTTCAGGTTGTGAATCTAAAACATGAATCACATTTTTTTGATCACTGATAAGATGGCTTACAGCAATGGCACCATTATCAAATGTTGCCATTGTTGTGCCATTGTCTGAAAGGGCGCTTTGTTCAAATGATTGTATTGGAATTTCTTTCTGAATATGTCCTTTGTGATCAAATACAAAAATATTTTTTTCAGTCATCACTGTCTGGAGTGGAAATTTTGTCCCTTTTTTCATGGGGACATTGATCATTTGAGCGGTCTTGACAATAGGACTGTCAAATGTCTTTTTCCATAACATTTCTGATTCAGCAGCCCCCACATAGGATGTCATCATCACAATGCCGATACCGGCCAAACACCACTTTATCCATTTGAATACATTCATTGTTTTTGCCTCCACAGCTATTCCTGAATTTCCCATTGATCGCCCTGTGCATTGGGTGTTGCAGAAATGCTTATTGATGGATGACTGTCACTTCCATTTTGATCAACAGCCTTTATTGTATAGGTATATGATTTACCATTGGTTAATCTCATATCTGTAAACGATGTTTCACTGATTTGAGAATAAGTAATTTGTTCGGAATCTCTGTATACTTTATAACCGCTAATGTCGGTTTCAGGATTGGGCTGCCATTTTAACAGGATTTCAGTATCACCAGATGTGGCTGAAATATTTTCTGGTGGTGCAGGACGTTCATCAAGATAAACCAATACAGCATCTGATGGTGGACTGATAGAACCATAAGCATTATTAAACATGACAGTGATCACATTTTCTCCCTCAGCAAGCATAACCTCTGGTAAGCCAAAGTGACCTGAATCTGATACTATACCTTGTTTTTGATCAATACCATTGACAAAAACATGTACTAACGCATTGCTTTCGGCAATTCCTTGAACAGATATTTGAGGATCAATAAACTGTGAATCACTGATCGGTGTGTCAATCACTGGTTTTCCAGCAACTGTTTGTATTGTATAGCTTTGTGAGAGCATACTTTCGTTTCCGGATTTATCAACAACAGTAATATTATAAATATAGGTTTTACCACTGGACAATTTTTCAGAATAACTGGTCTTTGGGTATAAATTTTTATTTATTTTAAGGCCATCTCTGTAAATATTGTATCCTGAAACGTGTGCATCAGAACTGGCAGACCATGAAATATTAACAGTAAAATTATTTTGCAATCCACTGACATTAGAAACAATTTCTGGTGGTGTTTTATCAACAAGAATGACAATGGTGTTATCCATCTCTTTATTTCCAGTTGTATCAATTGCTGCATAGACGATTGTGTACATCCCTTCATTGTCAATTGAAACCGCTTGTGTATACGTTACAATGGGTTGTTTATTGATGCTGTATATCATCCTGTCAAGACCAGCGCCAATATCAGTTGCGGTCAGTGAAAATGAGAATCCATCAGCAGCATAATTCAGATCTTGACCTGGATAAAAATAACCATGTGGAATAAAAACTGATTCCGGTGCGGTTGCATCAATCCGTGCAGAAACGCTTCTAACCATTTGCGGAATGTTATCATGGTATATGGCTTTAATAACATCACCATCAGAGGCTTGCAGTATACAGGAATCATTATCGGTGATTTCAGCATCAAAACCAACATTTTGACCATATGCACTACTTGT
>Ga0272440_1002344_pt1 | contig 14846 bp, 1 predicted proteins | sample SSMMMBAug17_FD_192440 | JGI IMG/M metagenome (GOLD analysis project Ga0272440, IMG submission 192440) | Marine sediment archaeal communities from Little Sippewissett salt marsh, Falmouth, MA, United States - SSM-MMB-Aug17 | ecosystem: Environmental > Aquatic > Marine > Wetlands > Sediment ... | reverse complement strand
ACAGGAACAGGTTCAGATCAATCATTAACTCTTGCTGTACTTGCACAAACAACAGGTTCAAGCACAATAACTTTAACTGTTACTGATATTGACGGGCAGTCAAATTCAAGCAGTTTTACAATAACAGTTTTGGAAAATGTATCTCCTGAAATAGCTGATATTGCAAATCAAACAACAAATGAAGATACAGCTTTAGAATCCTTTAGCTTTACTGTAAGTGATGCTAATGGTGGAGATGTTTATTTAACCATAAGCTCAAGTAATTTAACTATAGTTTCAGGTGAAAATATAAATATAACAAGTAATCAAACTATTGAAAGTTCAGGAGGAAGTTATACTGTAACTCTTGCAGGCACTACTGCACAACTTTTTTTAAGTTTAACCCCAACTTCAAATATGAATGGCCAGCTAACAATTACAGTTTCTGCAAGTGATGGAGCATCATTAACATCAAAAAACTTTTTGTTAACAGTTAATTCTGTAAATGACTCACCAACAATTACTTCAATAAATAATCAAAATACACAGGAAGAAACTGCAATTCATGGTGTGAATTTTACTGTTACAGACATAGATTATGATAATATTAAAATTACTGCCCAGTCATCTAACATAAATCTTATTGCACTTGAAAATATCTCATTTACAAGTGTAAAAACTATTTCATCTGAAAATAATGAATATACAGTTAATATGGCAGGTGCATCTTCTGCTGAGGTTTATTTATCAATAACACCAACAACAAATATTACTGGAATCTCAATGATAACAATAACTGTAAATGATGGTTCTTCTTCTTCAAATACTTCTTTTACCATTACAGTTACAAATGTAAATGATGCTCCAACTATTTCATCAATAACTAATCAAACAATATCAGAAGATAACTCAGTTCAGGCTTTAAGTTTTACTGTTTCTGATATAGATAATGATGAATTAAAATTATCAGCAAGCTCTTCAATGCTTACACTTGTAGCTATTAACAATATTTCTTTTACGAGTAATCAGACCCTTACAGATCAGGATAATAATTATACAGTTACTTTATCCTCCAATACAGCAACAATGTATCTTTATGTTACACCTGCAGCAAATATTTCTGGAAGTGCAACTATCACAATCACTGTTAATGATAGTGAGGCAACAACAAATACTACGTTCTTATTAACTGTAAATCCAGTAGATGACCCGCCAACAGTTAGTTCTATTGATAATCAGACAACTAATGAAGATACTGCAATTAATTCAATAAGTTTTACTGTAACTGATATTGATTCTGATTCTCTCAAAATAACAGCTAATTCATCTTCTTTAACACTAATTTCTATTGAAAATATGTCTTTCTCAAGCACTAATATTTCCGACTCAAACAATGAATATACTGTTACATTGACAAATAATCAAGCTTCGGTAAATATGTCAATCAATCCTGATTCTGATTTATCTGGTGCTGCATCAATAACAGTAACAGTTAGTGATTCAACATCTTCAATTTATACTGTTTTTCAACTTACTGTTAATTCCATGCCTGATTCTCCAACAATCTCAAGCATTTCTAATCAAACAACAAATGAAGATGTAACAATCAGTTCAATAAGTTTTAAAATAACAGATGTAGATGGCGGTCAGCTTAGAATAAATGCCCAATCATCAAATACAGGACTTATTGCTGTTGAAGATATTTCCTTTACCAGTCTCAATTATACCAGTGAAGGTTCTTATTATACTGTTACCTTATCAAATACAAATGCTGAAGTTTTTATGAAAATAACCCCAACAGCTAACCAATCAGGAAGCTCAATTATAACAATTACTGTCAGCGATTTAAATAATACTGCACAATCACAGTTTACATTAAATATTGATTCAGTAAATGATACACCAGTTATTTCAAATATTTCCAATCAAACCTGTGATGAAGATAACACTATCAAGTCAGTAAGCTTTGCTATTACTGATGTTGATAATACAAGTTTGAAAATAACAATCGCATCTTCCAATACTTCATTAATTTCTCAGGAAAATATAAATTTTACTTCAACATCATTTACTTCAGCATCAAATGAATATACAATATCAAATGTTGACCCAGCTGAAAATGTCTACATGTCGCTTACACCTGCAGCAAATATTTCAGGTACTGCATCAATTACACTTACAGTTACAGACAATGATAAATCAATAACAACCAGCTTTATTTTAACAGTAAATTCAATAGATGATCCACCTGAACTATCTGATATTGCCAGCCAGACAATTAATGAAGACAATACTGCTTCTGGAATCAGTTTTAGAATTACTGATGTTGATGGAGGTGATTTATATATACATGCAGATTCATCAAATGAAACATTATTAGCAGTTAATATGATTAACTTTACAAGTAATTCAGTTACCAGTAATAATCAATATTATACTGTTAGTTTATCAAATAATACTGCTGAAGTTTTTATTTCTTTAACGCCCACAACAAATGAATCAGGAACAGGAATGGTAACAGTAACTGTTACTGATCAAACATATACCATAACAAAAGCTTTTTCATTGACTGTAAATCCAGTAAATGATTCACCTTCAATAACTGAAATTACAACCAAGCAGACAAATGAAGACAGCACCATTTCTGGAATAAGTTTTACAATTTCAGATGTTGATAGTTCCCCATTAACTATATCTGTGGCATCAAGTTACACAGCATTAATTTCAAATTCAGAAATAAGTATAACCAGCACACAGGATATTGAAAGTATTGATAATGCTTATGAAGTTACTTTAGTAAATAACTCTGCAAATATGTTTTTGCAAATAACTCCAACTGCTGATCAATCTGGCTCAGCAAATATAACTATTACAGTAACAGATGGCGGACAAATAACCAGTTCTACCTTTTCATTAACTGTTACTCCAGTTAATGACAGCCCAATAATATCATCAATTTCAGATCAGACCACTGATGAAGATACAGCAAAATCATCAATAGATTTTACTGTAACAGATGTTGATGGTGGAGATTTATTAGTTACAGCAGAATCTTCTTCTGCAACTCTTGTTTCAGATATTTCTTTCCAGGGCACAAATATTACATCAAATTCTGATAATTCATGTACTGTTACTATTTTAAATATTAATGCTGCTATGTCTGTTTCTATAACCCCAGCAGTTAATCAATCAGGAAATGCATCAATTACAATAACTGTCAATGATGGACAGGCAAGCAGTTATACAGTTTTTAATTTTTCAGTTACTGCTACTCCTGATAATCCAACTATATCAACAATTGATAATAATGAAATAGATGAAGATAATATTGTTCAGGGAATAAGTTTTAATATTGCAGACCCTGATGGAGGAAAATTAACACTAACTGCACAATCAACTAATACTAACCTGATTGCATTGGATAATATAAGTTTTACGTGCTCAACAGGTATTATAAAAGACACTAATAATTATGAAGTTAATCTTGTAGATACATCTGCAAGCATTGGCATGGTTATAACACCTGCAACAAATATGTCAGGTTCAGCAACAATTACTGTTTTAGTTTCAGATGGCACTAACAGCGCATCTGAACCATTTGTACTTACTGTAAATTCAGTAAATGATTTTCCTGAAATTTCATCAATAAGTAATCAAAATACAAATGAAGACACAACAATAACTTCAATTAGTTTTACATTAACTGATGTTGATGTTGATGATTTATTGATAACAGCACAATCATCTGTTGTAACATTAGTAAATTCAGACTCCTTTGGTTTAACAAGCAATAATGTTATATCAAAAAACAGTAACTCATATACAGTAATTATGACTGATTCAAACGCTATAGTTAATATGTCAATAACACCACTTGAAAATATGAATGGTGATACTACAATTACAGTTTCTGTAAGCGACCAATATACAACAATTTATACAAGTTTTGTTTTAGGCGTATCACCTGTAAATGACTCGCCAACAGCAACTACAATCGTAAATCAGAATATTAATGAAGATAATAATTTGTCAGATGTAATGTTTTCAGTTGGTGATGTTGATGGTGATAATTTAACTATAAAAGCATCATCTAATTCAACAACTTTAGTAACTTTAGAAAATATTGTATTTTCTGGAACAAATATAAATAAGGCTGGTAATTCATATAATGTTGTGTTGGTTAACAATACAGCAAATATTAATTTATCAATTACACCAACTGCTGATCAATTTGGAAATGTAACAATTACAGTTGATGTTGGTGATGGTAATATTACTGAAACAAGGTCATTTAATCTTAGTGTAATTTCTGTTAATGATGCTCCTGAAATTACAGAAATAGACCAGCAAAATATTTCTGAAGATTCTGTGGCAAGAGCAATTAGTTTTACAGTCTCTGACATTGATGACTCTAATCTTATAATATCAGCTTCTTCATCATCAATTAGTCTTGTTGCAATTGATAATATTTCCTTTACCTGTGCCAGTGGTTTTGTAAAAACAGATAATAATTATGCGATTACACTTACTCAAAATACTAATAATATGTTTATTTCAATAACTCCTACTGCTGATCAATATGGGGATGTTACAATAACAATATCTGCTTTTGATGGAGATATTACTTCAACTGTGGATTTTGGATTACATATAACTAATGTTAATGACAGTCCTGAAATATCTTTAATTTCTAATCAAACATCTAATGAAGATATAATGGCAGGTCCAATAAGCTTTTCAATAACTGATATTGATAATAATAATAATAATATTACAATAAAAGCAGAATCATCAGCAACTACTATTATTGCAAATGAAAATATTAGTTTTTCATCAACAAATAATTATACAGTAGATAATAATATTTATTCATTCACTCTTAATAATAATACCTCTGATATATTTATCAGCCTTACTCCATCAGCAAATGAATCTGGGCTTGTTACAATTACAATTAATGCATCAGATTCTTCTTTAACAGCCACGACAAGCTTTGTACTTACAATAAATGCTGTTAATGATCCTCCTTCTATTGGAGAAATATCAGATCAAAGTATAAAAGAAAGTGTCGCTACTGAACCTGTTTCATTTACTATATCTGATATTGATAGTAGTCAGTTAATGGTAACAGCACAGTCTTCTAATACAACTTTAGTAGCATTAAGCAATATGAGTATCACAAGTTCATCAATTGAAGGTGATATAAACGAATATACAGTAACTATATCACAAAATAAAGCTGCATTATTTTTAACACTAACCCCAACTACTGAGCAGTCAGGAAATTCATACATAACAATCACAGTATCTGATGGAAATCTAAATGCAAGCTCTTCTTTTCAAGTTAGAGTTAGTGATGCTCCAACTATTTCATCAATTACTGATCAAAATGTTAATGAGGATAATAGTGTTACTATTAGTCTAACAGTTGAAGATGATGATGGAGATAGTTTAGAAATATCAATTATTTCTTCAAATCAAAGTTTAGTCTCACAAGATAATATAAGCTTGACAAGCGCAACATTAATTTCATCCAGTGAAACAGGGTATTCTGTAAGCATGGATGGTACTTCTGCAATTATTTATATTTCAGTAACACCAACTGCAAATGAATTTGGATATTTAACCTTTACAGTAAATGCAAGTGATAAAAGTCTGACAGGAACATCAAGCTTTGGTTTAACTATTAATAGTATAAATGACACACCATTAATTTCATCAATAGATGACCAGACAATTAATGAAGATGAACAATCAAATTCAATTGCTTTTACTGTAACTGATATTGATAGTTCTTATCTAACAATTAAAGCCAGTTCTTCAAATCTCACTTTAATTGCAATTGAAAGTATAAATTTTACATGCACAGGTAATATCTCAAACCAGAACAATTCATATTCTGTAACAATGACACAAACAACAAAAAGCATTTATTTAAAGATAACTCCAGATACAAATCAATTTGGAACTTCTGAAATTACTATACAAGCAGGTGATGGAAATTTAACTGCAACAACATCTTTTGCAATTACAGTAAACTCAGTAAATGATGCACCTGTATTATCAAATATAACTACAAACGCTATTAATGAAGATACATCATATATATCTGTTCCATTTACTCTTACAGATGTAGATAATAACTCTATAAGTATTTCATTTAACTCAAATAACCTTGATCTAATCCCCATAAACAATATAGGTATTACTGGAACTGACAATATTAATAACAATGGCGGCAGCTACACATTAACAAAGTCTGCCGCTGCATCTGCAATGAATCTTGTTATTACTCCTGCGGCTGACCAAAATGGCCTGGCTTTTATAACGATAATATCAACAGATGGCACTTTAACAGCAAGCACATCATTTACATTGACAGTTAACCCTGTTAATGATTCTCCTTTAATTTCAGATATAGATAACATTACAATTGATGAAGATACAAGCTCAAATAGTATTGCCGTCACTGCAACTGATATTGATAATGAAGATGTAATAATTTCAGCACAATCATCAAATTTAACATTATTATCAAATTCAAATATTTTAATAACAGGTGATAATTCAACAGCATTAACAAATAATGACTATTCAGTTACAGTTAATAATTCAACCTCTGTAGTTTATTTAAAATTAACCCCAACAGAAAATGAATATGGTTCAGTAACAATAACAGTAAGTGTAACTGATAAAAGTCTAACTTTAACAAAAGATTTTGTTGCAACTGTAAATCCTGTTAATGATTCACCTCAGATTTCTGAAGTATCAGGACTTACAATTCAGGAAGACAGCCTTTTAAAATCTATTGCTTTTTCACTAACAGATATTGATAATAATAATTTAAATATTGAAATTATAAGCTCAGATAATTCTATTGTTGCGCTTGACAACATAAGCATAACCAGTACAGATAATTTCATAAGTAATGGTAATAGTTCTACTATAACAAAATCAGAATTATCTTCATTAATGTATGTTTCAATCACTCCAACAGCAAATGCTTATGGAAATTTAACAATAACCATATCAGTTACTGATGGAGCTCTTACTGCAACATCAATTGTTAATTTGACAGTAAATCCTGTAAATGATCCTCCTGATATTACAGACATATCAGATATAAGTATTAATGAAGATGCTGTTTCAAATTCAATTAGTTTTACAATATCTGATATTGATAATAATGAGCTTGAAATTACAGCGGATTCTTCTAATAGTAATTTGATATCCATAAATAATATTGTTTTTTCAAGTTCAAATTCGATGACAATTAATACAAATACTTATGATGTAAAATTATTAGATAATATGGCTTTGGTAAACATATGCATAACACCAACAAAAGATTCATCTGGTACGTCTTCTATAACAGTAAATGTTAATGATGGCACAGCTTCTATTTCAAAATCATTTACAATTACTGTTAATCCAGTAAATGATGGACCAGCAATTTCGATTATTTCGGACAAAACCACTTACGAAGATATTGCATTAAATAGTATCAGTTTTACAGTCTCTGATATAGATACTAATACTTTGATTGTCACAACATCTTCAAGCAATTTGACATTAATATCTATAGAAAATATAGACATTACAACAGATACTGATACTTTGGAAGAGCAAGCCTTGTCTTCAAAATATACACTGACAATGTCTCAAACATCAGATATGTTTTTAACAATCACACCAGTATTAAATCAATCTGGTGTTTCAAATCTCGCAATTTCTATTTTTGATGGTGAATATACTGCAACAACACAAATGTCAATTACAGTGGTTTCAGTTAATGATATCCCATATTTTACAGAGGGAAATAATATTGTTGTTGATGAAGATTCAGGAACACAAATACAAAATTGGGCAACAAATATTTCACAGGGGGCTGAAAATGAATCAGATCAGAGTTTAAATTTTCAAATAAGTATAGATAATTTAGATTTATTTACTACTAATCCAACAATGAGTATTTCACAAACAACAGGTATATTAACCTTTACTCCAAAATCAAATTATTTTGGCAATGCAGAAGTTACAGTTATATTAAAAGATAATGGCGGTACAGACAATGGAGGTGTAGATACAAGTATTTCACAATCATTTTATATTACAGTAAATGCTGTTAATGATGCTCCTTCTTTTGTGATTGGTGATGATCAAAATATTGAGGGAAATACAGGAAAACCTCAAACAATTTCAAATTGGGCTCAAAATATTAGTGCTGGACCTTCAAATGAATCAGCACAGAATTTAACCTTTTATGCAATACCAGCTAATTATTCATTGTTTGAATCAGGTCCTTTTATTTCAAATACTGGAACACTAAGTTATACACCATATTCTGATGTATATGGCTCAGTTGATGTAAATGTTTACCTTTCTGATGGTGCATCAGAAAATTATACCAGTGGAATTCAAACATTTTCAATATTTATAGAATCAGTTAATAATCCACCTTCTTTTACCAAAGGAAATAATATAACAGTAAATGAAGATATTGGTATTACTACTATTAATAATTGGGCTGCTGACATTAGTGCAGGATCAACAAATGAAAAGAATCAAGTATTAACCTTTGATGTAAATGTTTCAAATCCAGGTCTTTTTGAGATTGAACCTGAAATAATATATACTTCAGGAACTAATGCCAATCTTTCATTTAAAACTTCTTTAAATAAAAATGGCTCATCTGATGTTTATATATTCTTGACAGACAGCGGTGGAATTGCAAATGGTGGTAAAAATTCATATTCTCAAACATTTACTATCACAGTAAACCCGGTAAATGACGCACCAGTATTTACTAAAGGTTCAAATATTACTGTAAAATCAGGCTCTGGTGTACAGACAATAGCAAATTGGGCAACTAATATAAATAGTGGCTCTGCCAATGAAAATCAAACATTAACTTTTAATGTTACACCTGATAATACTAATATATTTACACAACTTCCATCAATATCAAGTACAGGAACACTAACTTTTACTCCTATATCAAATACAAATACAGGAAGTGCTATAGTTTCAGTTACTTTATCAGATGATGGAGGCACAGCAAATGGCGGTAATAATACAAGTAGTGTACAAACCTTTATAATTACAGTAACACCACCAGATGCACCAACTATTTCAGATATTCCTGATCAGGAAATAAAAGAAAATGAAAGTTTGGAAGCAATTTCTTTTATTGTTACAAATGCTGATTCAGTAAGTGCTGTCTCTTCAAATCAATCATTAGTTTCAGATAGTGATATAAATATTGCAGGAACTGGTAATAATAGAACAATTTCCATTAATCCTGAAACTGATGCTTTTGGAGCTTTAACAATAACAGTGCAGGCAAACAATAATGCATTATCTGCAACTGATACATTTGTATTAACAATATATGGTAAGCCAAGTGTAGAAATTGCAATAGCTCAGGATTATACTAATAATGGAACTTCACCAATGCCAGTTCAATTTACACCTATAAATATTGAAAATGAAGTTACAGATTGGTACTGGGATTTTGGTGATGGTAATAACAGCTCAGAAATGAACCCTGTTCATACATTTTTTCTAAATAATGGACAGACAAGTTCTTCATATTCAATTACATTAACTGTATCAGGTCCAGGGGGAACATATTCAAAAGTTGAAAATAATTTTATTACAGTCAATAAGGATATTTATGTTGATTTCATAGCTACATCCAGTCGAAAGGGAGTGGCTCCTTTAACAGTTAATTTCCTGGATATATCAGATAGTCTTTCAACAGTAAGACAATGGAATTTTGGTGATGGTAATATAAGTAATGACAATTCTGAAAGTATGTCTCATGAATATACACAATCAGGTACATACACTGTTAGCTTAACTGCTGGAGAAGGTCAGAATGCTGTAAGTATTTCAAAGACAGCTTATATTACTGTTGAAGGCCGAATAATATCAGGAAAAGTAACTGCTTCAGATACGTCGGGTGCTTTAAATAATTATAATGTGGAAATATGGTATAATAATAATGAATTAATAGGAACTGCAACAACAAATACAAGTGGGGACTATACAATTTCAAATCTTCCAGCAGTTTCAAATCTAATTGTTGCAGTATGGCCTCCAGATGAATCTTCTAATTATTTATATCAATTCTATTCAAATCAAAGCTATAGGGACGAGGCAAATAGAATATCATTATTAAACAGTGATCTTGAAAATATTGATTTCAGCTTACAAAGAGTTCCAACTGCAGGAATTACAGGCAGAATTTTAAATGCTGAAAATAATGGCATGTATAGTGTTATTGTTGATATTTATTCAGAAAGTCTTGAATTTGCTAAAAGTACTGTCACTGATGAAAATGGATATTACACTTTTACAGCCCTTAAATCAGCAGGCGATTATCTTGTTTCTTCATGGTCTCAATATTTTAATACTGAATTTTATTATGCCGAAGATGGTTCTACTGTTTTTATTGATAAAGCAGGCTTTGTAACTCCATTAGATATTTATCCTTCTAATATTAATATAAAATTTGAAATTGGAAGAACAATTAAGGGATGTGTTTATTCTGAGGATTTAACTGCTTTAGAAAATATTTGGGTAAATGCATGGTCAGAAGAATTAGACACTGCAACAGGTAGTTTAACTGATGAAAATGGTTATTATACTATATCCGGTCTTGAAGATTCAATGTATATAGTAGAAATTCAACCTGTTGATTATCCATATCAGGCATATTCACTTGTAACTAATCAAAGTCTTGCAACTCCTGTTACTATTAATAGTATTAATATTGATTTTGTCCTTAAAAAAGGAGTTTCTATTTCAGGAAAGGTTAAAGATACCTCTGGTAAATTATTATCAAATATTCTTGTATCAGCATGGTCTAAGTCAACAGGCAATAAGGCAGAAGCAGCTACAAATGAATCAGGTGTATATACAATTTTAAATTTACCTTTTGCTGCAGATTACAAAATAGCAGCACTGCCAGATGATTATCCAATTATGTACTATAATAATAAAAGCAATGAACAAAATGCAGCAATATTAGATCTCAGATATGGAAATATACAAAATATCAATTTTATATTAGATAAAGGGCCTGTTATTAAAGGATTTGTTTATATAGAAAATGATGAAACTCCAGCAGGAAGTGGTATATGGGTTAATATTTCTTCTGACAGCTCTCATACAGGAACTGATATTCCCACAGATTCAAATGGAATGTTTGAAGTTTATGGCCTTGATCAAAATATTTCAGACTATGTAATTTCCATATGGAATCCAGAATATATGTCAGCTTTTTATAATGAAAATGGCACTGTTTATAATTATGAAAATGCACAACGAGTTTCACCATCTTCAAATAGCAGAAATATAATACTTAGAACAGGTTTTAATATCTCTGGAACTGTAAAAGCATCTGATAATGGCAATATAACAAAATTTAGAATAGAGGCATGGTCTGAAGAAGCTAATTATTGGGCATATACTGAAACTTCAGGAAGAAACTCAAAAGAGATAAATTTTGAAATTAAAGGATTAAAGCAGGGAACATACGAGTTGACAATATATCCTGAAAACTACGCTGATATGTCGCAAACAATTATAGTTAATTCTGATATAGATGATATTTCCTTTATTCTTGATTATCCATCAAGAAGTATTTCAGGAACAGTCAAAGGCCTTGTGTCTGGCAAACCTGTTACAATCAGCGCATGGTCATCAACATTTGATAAAATTATTACAGTTCAAGGAAATGGAGACACTATATATAATATTTCGGGACTTAAGCCAGCAAGTGATTATATAGTTGAAGTCTTTTCTTCAGATTATCCATATCAAGTTTATAATAACAAAAATAAATGGTCTGATGCTGACCTGGTTAATATAACATCAGGGAATGCTGCAAATATCGATTTTAATTTATCAACTGGTCAGGGAAATATTTCTGGAACAATAACTTTTCCAGATAATGCAGGTCCTGGTGATAAAGTTTATGTTGAAGCCTTCTCTGAATCAAATACTCATAGAAAAGGAATTTACGTTACTTATCTTGGAATTAAATCTGTTAACTATTCAATATCAAATCTCTTAAATTCAAAATATATTGTATCAGTATGGCCGCATTCAAATTATAATGTTCAATATTATAATAATACTACATCAAGATCTAAAGCAACAATAATAGATGTTTCAGATGGTATTGCTGATGATTCAATTAATTTTATATTAACCAGCGGCAAAACAATTCAAGGAACTGTTACCGATGATCAGAATAATCCACAATCCAATATTTATGTTGAGGCATGGTCTGACAGCAAAGAATCATGGAGCTTTTCAAGCACTAATGCGAGTGGTCAATTTATAATTGATGGTCTTGTTTCAGCAAATGATTATATTGTTTGTGTAAGGCAAAATAACAAAGCACCTTTTTATTACAATATTAATAATACTGTTAGAAATAAAAATTACGCAAGCTTTGTAAGCAGTGATTCATCAAATATTAATATTAAAATTTATGAAGGTTATACTATCAGTGGATATGTTCGTGATATCTCAGGTAAAGGCTTGTTTAGAATTATGATTAGTATTGAATCTTCATCTAAACAATTTATAAATAGTCTTTATTCAGAACAAAATGGCTATTATGAATTTTCAGGGATTCCTTTAGCAAATGATTATAAAATTTCAGTAAAACCATCTTCATCTTTAAATTATATCAAACAAGAGAAAATGAATATCTCTGCTGAAAGTTCAAATATTGATTTTATTCTTGCTTCTGGATTCAATATTCAAGGTGTAGTGACTGCTGAAAGTAATAATATCCCAATCAGCAAGGTAGAAATTGAACTTTGGTCTGAGTCAAATAATCAAAGGAAATGGACAAAAACTGATCAAAATGGAAAATATATAATAAGTGGAATTACTGAAGCTAATGACTATATGATAATTGTAAATCCTCCTGAAAATACTGATTATCAGTCAGAAATAATTGAAGATGTCTCTATAAATAATGATACTTACAGAAATATTGAACTTAGAAAAGCATATGATATTTCTGGATATATATACATGCCTGATGGACAAACACCACTTTCTGAAATTTTAGTTACTGCATTTTCTAATGAAAAATCCTTTTTTCAAAAAACAGTTTCAAATTCAGAAGGTTTTTACAAAATTTCAAATATACCTGATGCTTCTGATTATCTTGTAATTGCATGGCCTGAAAATTATGCGGTTCAGAAAAAAACAAATATATCTGCATCCAGTGTTTTAAATTTTGTTATGATTACAGGAGGCTCAATTTCAGGTGAGGTTACAGATGAAAATGGTTATGTTAATAATGCAATTGTAGAAATTACTTCAGAGATGCTTAATTATTTTGATACCTGCAGAACAAATTCATATGGAAAATACGAATTTACCGGATTAAAAATGACTACAGCAAATGGACAAGAAGTTAATGACTATATTATAAAAGTATCAAAGAATAATTATCCTTCAATTTCAAAAGGTCAAAAAAGTGTTGGTGATGTTGTAAATTTTAAACTTTCTCGTGGTCAAAAAAATATTCTATCAGGTACTGTTAAAGACTCATCTGGAACTTTGCTCCCAAAAAATGGAAATACTAAAGTTACAGTTTTTGTGTATAGTCTAAATAATATACTTCTAAAAAAAGCAGAGGTCAAAAAAGATGGAACTGGAAGTTTTCAAATTAATGGATTATCACCTGAAAAAGAATATAAATTAGTTTTTATGCCAACCAGCTGCACTGGCTTTAATTTATATGAGCTTGGATCAATGAATTATACCACAAGTAATGTTGTGAATTTTCAATTTAGTAAAGGTACATGGTAATTGTAATAACATACTTATAAATTTAAATAATTATCAAAATATATATTAATTAAAAAAATATCACTTATTATATATTGGAGGATTTTTAATGAAAATTTTAAAAAATAATAATATTATCTATTTATTTCTAATAATCAATTTTGTAGTTCTATGTGGATATAACAACGCAAATGCAGATTTAGGTGAGGTGACTGGTTTATGGTCACCAACTCATAATGATAACGAGCCTTCTTCAGTGACAAGAATCAGGATGGAATGGTCATGCCCTGATGGTTATACTGATTCATCTTTATCAGGATATTTAATATCATATACATCAGCAGAATCTCATACATATACATATTCTAATATGCCAGAAATTTATAATTCTAAAATTTCATTAAGTGAAGAATATTCCGGTTCAGGTGATACTCCAATATATTTTCATATTGCAGCAGTAGATAATACCTTCCCTTTATCATTAATAGGGCCTACAAAAACCTTTGGACCAATGTTCATAGACACAGAAAGTCCTACAAATGCTTTTGTAAACGTTCCAGATAATGAAACTACAACTAATGAAGATAAAATAACGTTGATATTAGGAGCTGATGGAGATCCAAGAGAAATGTGTATTAGTAATATTGGTTATGGTAACTGCACATGGGAATTATTTACAGATTATAAAACTTTTTTGTTGGAACAAGGAGAACAAACTGTTTTTGTACAATATAGAGATAAAGCGGGGAATATTACAAATGCCAACCCTTTAACAATAATCTATAATCCATCATTAGTTACAACAGATATAAAATCTATTCACTCTATTCCAACACTTAATGAATGGGGTATAATAATCTTTTTAAGCATATTAATTCTTTTTTCAATTATTATTATGAAAAATAAAGTATTACGATCAGCAGATAACAGGTTTTGAATTGTTATAAAATCATAACCTATGGAGAATATTGTGATAAAATATTTTATGGTTGAAAATTTTCGATCTATTATGAAAGAAAATATATTAGAATTTGATACAGGCA
>Ga0272440_1002343_pt1 | contig 14847 bp, 18 predicted proteins | sample SSMMMBAug17_FD_192440 | JGI IMG/M metagenome (GOLD analysis project Ga0272440, IMG submission 192440) | Marine sediment archaeal communities from Little Sippewissett salt marsh, Falmouth, MA, United States - SSM-MMB-Aug17 | ecosystem: Environmental > Aquatic > Marine > Wetlands > Sediment ... | reverse complement strand
TGCCCCATGATTTTGATTTAATTAATGAAAAGGACTATGGTCATATTTCTCAAAATGTTCCTGTAAACACCGCGATGGACTGGATTAACGAAATTAAAAAATTTATTGATGGTGATATTTCGTATTCACTCTTCGCTAAAAATTTGTTATATTCAAACTATACTGGAGGAGAAATCATTTATGACTAAACTTATTATTTTAGAGGGTCTTGACCGTGTAGGTAAAGATACACAAAATAGAAATATTGAAGATCTTCTCATGAATATAGGATATAATGTAATAAATCGTCATTTTTCAAGTCCTAATGACGGACTACAAGAAACTCAATACTATACTTTTGTTAAACGATTTTATGAAGTACTTAAAAGTAATGATGACGAAATATTTATCTGGAATCGTTCTCATATTGGTGAATATGTTTATGGTCCTTTATATCGTAATAAGAGTGGTGACTTCATTTTTGAAATTGAGAATAGATTTCCTAGTGTAATTCAAAATACTATTCTATTTACTTTTATTGACGAACCTGATAATATTCTAGATAGAGATGATGGGGAGTCTCTTTCAAAGAATAAACGTGGTAATATAATTAAAGAAATTGATGCATTTAAATTAGCTCATAAGAAAACAAATATTATGAAAAAACAATTGATTAATATTGATGGTTATGATGAGCATGTAGTATTCGAAATGATTAAAGACATTCTTATGGAGGTTATAGATGTATATTAGTGTTGAAGATATTAGAAATGAATTTAAAAGACAGTTAGAAAATGAAGAATTTGTTCTTGATAAAACTGGAGTTAAAACTGTAGAGATTCCAGGCGTTACGTTTATTGCAGACGAAGAAACAATTTTTGGAGAACTAAATAGAGATTATGCTGAAAAAGAACTTCAATGGTATTTAAGTGAATCTCTTAATGTTTATGACATGCCCAATCCTCCTAAGATCTGGCGACAAGTTTGTGATAAAAATGGATTCATAAATTCTAATTATGGTTGGAGTATTTTTTCTAAAGAAAATGGTGAACAGTATAAGCACTGTATTCGTGAACTTAGACGAAGTAAAGATTCTCGTAGAGCTATGATGATTTATACCCGTCCTTCTATGCAGTGGGAATATAACAAAAACGGTATGTCAGACTTCAAATGCACTAACTCTGTTCAAGTATTAATTCGTGATAATAGACTTCATTACGTAGTTAATCAAAGAAGCTGTGATGCAATTTTTGGATATAAAAATGATCGTTATTGGCACAATTATGTTCATGACAAGCTTATAGAGGATCTTAGAGACGACTATGATTTAGTTAAAGGTAATCTATACTATCAAGTCGGATCATTGCACGTTTATGAAAGACATTTTAAGTTTATTGATTAACTTATTTTTCTTTTAACTATTATTATATTATATTTATGAGAGGTAAGAACTATGAAAAAAATTAAATTGAGTATGGACCGGCTAATTGAAGGACAGGTGATTCCTAAAGGGTCAATATTAGTAATTAATAGAAAAACAAAGTCTATTAAAGAAGGGCGCGTAATGACAATTGATATTGATGTTAATGATGAAAGTCCAAAGATCTTCGTTGATCTGCTTTACAACGCAACAGAGAAGTATGGATTGTCGGTTAAGATTGATACGATGAGGGGTCCTGGTGGAGGAATGCCTCAAGTTTATCTTACCGGCGATGTTGATAAACTTAGAGATTTCTATGTAAATGTTTATCAGGAGGGCTATGGCGATCCTAGTGAATTCGATGAATTCTATCTTTAATTTGTAAAGTTATAAGGAGGAAGGATGACTAAACAATTTTCAATTTCACGAAGACCTAGACGACTGGAAGACGTTATAGGCCATAAGAAAATTATAGCTGAAATGAAAAAGAGGTCAATTGATCATAATTGGCCTCAAGCAATGATGTTTCAAGGGTTTACAGGAACAGGAAAAACAACATTAGGATTTATTGTTTCGTCGTTAATTAATTGTGCTAATCCACATAAAATGGAAGACGGTCATTATGAACCTTGTGGAGAATGCTCTTCCTGTAAATCAATTATTCATGAAACCTTTAATCAGAGTGTTTATTTTTATGATTGTTCAACAATGGGTAAAGATGATGTTATTGGACTTGAATCAGTAGTTAGTTCATCTTCGTTGTTTCCTGGACAGAAGACTGTTCTTATTCTGGAAGAAGCACAACAGTTAGCTTCCGCTGGAGCAAGGGGTGCATTACTTAAACTTCTGGAAAAACCTAGAAACGATGTTCACTTTATTCTTTTGACAATGGATGAAAAGAAATTCGATAAAGCTATTAGAGACCGTTGTCAAGTTTATCGTTTTAAGAAGTTATCAGATACTGAGATTTCTGATTACATTTTTTCTATTCTTGAAGAAGAAGATCCAGATGAAAAGATTCCCGAAACATTTATTAATGAAGTTATTCCTGTTCTAGTCCAGGATGCACAAGGATCACTCAGGAAGGCTCTTGAGGATTTTGAAAGGTGTTTATACTCTGAAATTTATACAAAAGAAGAAGCGATCAGTGAGTTAGGACTAACAGATGAAAAAACACTTTATGAGATTTTGAGTCTAATTATTAAGAAAGATCCTAATGGAATTGCTAAAATGAAAGAGATGGATGATATTATGTCGTTCTATAACTATACCTGGAAGATTTTATCAAATATTCAAGTGGCTGAAATTGAAGGGTACGACTCTGATTGGAAAGAAAGAAGAGCGAAGGCTATTTTAGCAACTGGGAATATAAATGCTCTTATTGATGTTTATTTAAAAACTCATATAGGGAGTTCGAGTTATTTTAATCCAAACGTTTTTCTTTATTATTTGACTGAATTTTATCATGGACGAACTTTTAACTATAATAATAACCTTAGAGAAGATTCTGGCACTGTGACGGCAAAGGCTACTCGAAAGGTTAGAACAGTTAAAAGATAATGTTCGGTTAGGAGTAGTTCATGCGGTAGAACATCACGAGAAACTTACTTTACACTTTTGGCCGATTGTTGTTAAGTAAGTTTTGTTTGAGTGAAGAATGAGGGCTCAATCCCCTTGCTTCTAATAATTAAATTAAAAGGAAGACATTAAATGAAAAAACTTAAAAGATTGATTCAGACGCATATTGATTTAGATGGTGCCGCGTGCGCTGTAATTCTTGATTATTTTGATCTTGAATATGACGAACTACTTTTTGTAAATTATTCCGACTATGAATCAGGTGAACTTAATTATGAATATTTGAAGCAGTTTGAAGAGGTATGGTATACTGACTTTTCTCCAGATGAAATGTCATTAAATATTTTTAAGAAAGAAGCAACAAAAGTAAAAATTTTTGATCATCATCAAACGTTTCAGGATTCTTTTAAAGATTATGATAAAACTGGACTTAATTATGAGTATTATTTTGATAATAGTAGATCAGGAACAGAAATTGTTTTTGATTATCTAAGAAAAGGAAAAAGAATTCCAAAAAATGTAGTTGATTTTGTTCAATTAGTAAGTGCTTATGATCTTTGGAAAGAAACCAGTAAACTTTTTGAAAAGGCTTCTGATTTAAATAGACTTTTATGGAAGAGTTTAGATTACCAAGCCAAGGGTGCATATAAATACTATCCTTTTATTGAAAAGTTTGTAAATCGTCTTATTGTTAAATCAAATTCGTTTGAGTTTTCAAAATCAGAGCTTGCTCTTATTAGTCAAGAACGAAAAAAAGAATTGGCAATCGCGAATGAATCAATGAGAAAAATGTTAATTCGTACTGATAAAAAAGGAAAGAAGTTCGGTATAATTAGACTAAGACGTAAAGTATCTATTGTGTCACATTTAATTCTTGGAGCAAAGAAAGGAAAACTTGATTATATTATTGTTATTAACGAGTATGACAAGAATGACTTGAGGATATCTCTTCGAAGTAAGGGTTTTAATTTATTAGATTTGAACTATACAGCGGGACATGAAAATGCTTGTGGATTAAATGACTTTGAGTCTGAATGGATTGAACAACTCTGGGAAGGGAATAGAATGTATGAGTTAGGTTATAGAGATGAAAATAATTCGTAATTTTTTATTAACGTCATTTTTATTCTTTTTAGCGATTGTTATTTCTTTTACAATCGTGTCTTTAATGGAACCGTATACAGATACAAAAAACTTTGAAAAAAGAATTCGTGATGTCGATAATTTTTATCTATCTATTTCGCGATTAATGCGTGAAGCTAATGTAGAAAGATATTCTATTGAAATTTTTATTAGCGGACACTTTGTTGAGTATACAATTTCTTTTGATAGAATTTATGGACAAAGACCTGATAGATTGTATATATCGGGAAGTAACAAAAGTTCTTTGCTTCTTCAGCTAAAATATATAATCGAAGTTAATAAACAACAGGCAGGGATTGAATGATGATTTGTCCTCATTGTAACGGAAAAGGACTTGAACGTCATAATAGCGAGTGTAACTGTCGATATTGTGGTGGGTCGGGTCTTTTAAAAGACGCTATAATTCAACATCTTGCAAATAATAGTGAATCTATTACCTACAACAAAAAAGGGTCTTCTATCAGCCTTCTTGCAATTCTGGAGAAGGACTATGAAAAGGTTGTTGACATTTTAATTGATGAGACAATTCGACTAATTAAATGATATTTTGTTCACTTTTCGTTTGGTTTTTGTTATATTTTAACTAGGGGGAATAATATTGAGTGACATATTGCAAGGATTTTTTGAAGGCCAAGACAAGAACATCAATCAAAAGAAGTTTAAAAATCATACTATATTAGATGATCCTATTTTAGTAAAAAAAGGTAAGCCTTTTATAACTATATTGTGTGAAGTACCGTTAACAAATAAACAACTTTATGGATTAGAATTAGAGTTAGCCAATGCTGGTCTTAGGGATAATTATCAGATAGTTTCTGCTCTAAAACTTATTCCAACAGAAAAAGATTTGAGTAAAGAAATTGTTAAGTTTTATGTAAACAATAAATTTAATTTATCAGAAGTTATTCCACCCTGGACAAATGTTATTTCAATTGGAAGATCGATTTATTCTATTTTAGAGTCTGATGATTTATATATCGACGGATTTAAAGACACACTTTTATGGAATACAAGTTTTTATAGTCCTGATCTTAAATGTATTATTTTTCCTGTCAATTCATTCATTGACTGGTATAAAAAAGATAATTTTGAATATTTCTTTTTTAAGAAACAGGTTGAATTAGCTCAGTCTAAAAAATGTAAACCTTTTAGAACAGTTAAGCTTAAAAAACATTTTGTAGAAAATCCTAATAGGTGGCTACTTGATAGAAAGGATAAGGAATGTTTAGTTGCATGGGACTTAGAAACAAAGGGGCTTAATCCTTGGTTTTCTGAAGGAAAGATTTTATGTCTAACAATAGCTTTTGATTCTAAAGAGGGCTATTATTTACCTTGGAATAAAATCGACGTAAATATTCTTTCTGATTTCTTTAGGAATAAAAAACATATTGGAACAAATCTAAAGTATGATCAAAGATGGGTAGTTTCTAGGGGGGTCGATTTTGATTCCTTAGTAAATCTTGAATGGGACACGATGCATGCATCTCATACTATTAACGAGATGCAAAGAAACGGTTTGAAATCAGATACATGGCTATATACACCCTACGGTGGATATGATCGCGCCTTAGATAGATATAAAGAAACTCATCCTTCTTGTAAAGGAGACTATTCTAAGATTCCTTTTGATTTAATGTTTGAATATGCAACACAAGATCCCATCATGTCATTTGCTGCTTATGAAAAACAAAAGAAAATCGTTGAACTACTTGATAAAAAGTATCCAACGGACAATAATTGGTCTCTAATGCAATATCTAAGAGAAATTAGATTCCCTGCTTGTGTTATGTATGCTGACATTGAGATTAAAGGAATGATGATCAATCGGGAAGAGTTAGATAAAAGTTCTATTGAAATTAGAAAAGAATTGAAGGAAACTGAAGATAAAGTATATGAGTTTTTTAATACTAATAGAGAAGATTTAAACATTCATTCTAATGACGCTTTAGGTAAGTTCATTGAAAAGAATACCGACTGGAGAATTGATGAAAGAAATAAAAAGGGACTACCTTTAGTTGGTTCTCCTCAATTAAAACGATGGGCTAAACAAGGCCATGATGGTGCTCAAATAATTCTTGAGATGAAAGAAAAAAATACTCTCTATAAGAACTTCATTGGTGCAGATCCTAATGAACTAAGACATGAAGAAATGGTTCAGAACACTGATGACTTATTTAGTGGAATTCTTGATGATTCAATTGATTCAATTCTTACAGAAGAAAGCGTTGAAGGGAATGGCAATGGCTACTATCAGTATATAGGAAATGATGATAAGATTCATGGTTCTTTTATTGTTATGATGGCAGATTCCCATAGAAATAAAAGTCGTAATCCTAATCTTCAGAATCAACCTTCTCATGGTGATAAAGCTTTCACTATTCGTAAAAATATCAGTTGTCCTAAAGGAAGTAAATTCCTTTCAGCTGATTATTCAGGACTTCAATTAAGAATTGCTGCTATTCTTTCTGGTGATCCAGAAATGAGAAAAGTATTTACTGAGCTTGGTGGTGACATGCATAGTATGACCGCTCAGTCAGTAATAATGAATAATTCTATAAGTCTTGAAGAATTTATTGAGAGGAAAAAAGAAGAAGAAATTAGTGAAGCACGTTTTAGAGCGAAGTCAATTAATTTTTCGTTGTTGTTTGGAACGTCTGCGTTTTCATTTGCTCATAGTTCAATTTACGACGAGTGGAGTGTAGAAGACGCGAAAGCTTTTGTTCACGAGAATGATTTATTTAAAGTTGTATTAGACCGTCAAAAACGTTTACGTGGTGAACATAATCCTGATGGAATAAAGGATGATGTTGGAAACTTGGATGATTTTTATAAAGATATTGGTGATAAAAATCATTTTGCTAACTGTTGGGCCATTGCTTCGTATCTCCGTCGAAATTTTTTCAATCAGTATAGTGTTCTTGAAGAATGGATTAAGCAATGTGTTAAAGAAGCTGAGGATAATGGATTTATCAGAAGCGTTTACGGAACATTTAGACGACTTCCTGAATTATTTTATATTGGTAAAGATACATATCAACCAATAAAAAAGAATAAACAAAATGTTGCAATTAATTCCAGAGTACAAACATTTGAAGCTGTTGTTGTAAATAGATGGCTTCTTAAAATATGGAATAGTCTTCGACAGAATAAAATGAAGTCATATATCTTCGGAAATATTCATGATGCTGGAGAGTTTATTTCTAATAATGACGAAGAGGAAAAAAATATTTCTCTTATAAAAGAAGAAGGCAATAAAGACTATCCCGAATATAATGGAATTCCTTTAATGGTTGAATGTAATCTTGCAGACTACTGGGGAACTTATAAAACTGATAATTGGGAAGTATGGGATATGGGACAGGAAGTTTAACTATTAAAAAGAGAAGTTAATTATTAAAAAGAAAAGAGTATGAGGTAATATAATGGACGACTATATGATTTGTCGACATGGTAATTTAGTAATGAATTACGGCGGAGACGTTGATTTCAATGAGTCAACTTTTGAAGGGCCGTTTACTATTAAACAGATGCTAAATGATCGTAGACTTATTGACGAAATTAATGAAAAATGGGTTCCTGAGATTGAAGAATTATTAGACGAAAGAATAAATTTAGTAAAATCTGAAAAAGATTTATATGATCTTATAACTATCTGTATTGAAGAAGAAACATATACTATGGGTCATTTTGATGTAATTACTAAAGAAGAATGGGATGAGATTGAGGGCTACGACGAATACGATGACTATGATATGTATGAAAATAATAAAACAAATAGAGGCAGTATTACGAAATTAACAACAACCAAAGATTACTTTATAGAAGGTAAAATTCTACTAAAAGGAACTAGTATTTCCATTATGAATGAATCACAAAAACTTTTTTTAAAAGGTTTAAGTGACAAAAAAGTTGAGTCATTCACAAAACGAACACCTTATGAAGCTAATGAATGGTATGCGTTTAGACGAAATGATATATCTGGAAAAATGACCGGAGAATATTATATTGAAGGGAAATCATATAGTTTATCTTCAACTAGCCCAGAAGGGACTGATATAGTATACGATGAACTATATAAATTAGATAGAAGTATTTATATTCCTACGGCTACTTATCTTGATAAAAGTTCTTTAATGAATCATCATATAATTTCTTATTTATATAATAACGAACTTTTAAGTCCACCTTCGAGAATTAATCCTGATACTGTAGCAAATGATGTTTACAATTATTTTCAGTCACAGAATCTGTTTGGACTTGTTGAAAGTAAAGTTGGATCATATATTAAAGAATTACATGTTTTTGATGATAATATGTTTAATAAATATTTTAAAGAGGTGTAGGTGTAAATAATGGAAATTAAACTATCAAAGGACTGTTTTATCGAAGGTAAAATTATTAAAAAGGGTAGTATTGTCGTTTATGATTCAAAAAATGATATTATGCAGGAAAACTTAATACAAGATATTAAGAATAGCTACTCTAATATGACAAAAGATGAAACAAGTAAATTGCTTCAACAGATAAACTGTGGTCCTATTGTTTCTTACATGAAAGAAAAATTCGATTTTAATCTTAAAGGGATGTCAATCGATATGGATATTCTAGATGACTCCGGTGAATTTTTCATAAAAGACTTTAAAAACAAACAGTATATCGATGATGGTCTTATTTTACATATCTTGTCGTCTGTTGAGGTTCTTTTAGAACCTTATGTATATTTAGACTCATATGACAGATTAATTATTGGGATGAACTTAACTATTGAAATAAATGGAAAAAATCAATTCTATAGGAAGTTTGTTGAGTTTACATACGATGGAAAATCATGGGAAGTTAGTTTTGCTATAGATAATACTAGTTACAGTATTTAAACTTTAATTAATGAGGTAGTATAATGGAAATTAAATTATCAAAAGACCAATTTATTGAAGGCGAAGTAATTCCGAAAGGAGTCGTTCTTATTATTGAGAGTGAAAAGAAACTCGAAGAAAGAGAGATTTCTAACATCGAAGCTCTTGATAAAATGAAAGCAATGGTAGACTCTATTCAAGATTTTGTTAGTCAGATTACTAATGGAATGGTAACACCAGAATTTGAAGATGCTATTGTGAATAAGGGCTATCCTTTTAAGAATAGTTTCGACGAAGTAGCATACGACATTATGATGTGGTATGACAAAACTAAACAAACGCTGAAGTAGAGGTAAAAAACTATGAAAAAGATTAAACTAAGTAAGGATCAGTTTATCGAAGGACAAGTAATTCCTAAAGGTACAGAGATCGAGATTCAGGAATCTAGTGTCGAACGAGGTCAAGAAGCAATGGCGATTAGTTACAAGCTCGAAGAACTTCAAGAAACTTTAGAAATGGTAATTAATTCTAGAGGTCCTGAAAACTGGGCTGAAAATAGAGGTCCTAAAATTGTCGATACAATTATGGACAAGATTGATGACACAATTTCTATACTTGATATAATGTATAGATTTAAATAAATAAGAGGTAAAAATTATGAAAAGAATTAAACTAAGTAAGGATCAGTTTATCGAAGGACAGGTGATTTCAGCTGGAACTGAAATTGAAATTCAGGAGAATAAAGAAATTAAAGAGGGCTTTGATACCGAAACGGCAAATCAATATGCAATGAATCTTAGTTATGGCATGGATGAACTTTTAGAGATTTGGGAAAAAACTAGATTTGAAAGTCTTAATATTTGGTTTGAAAAATTTGGTACATCTCAGGTTTATGAAATTCAAACAGAAAAGATTCAATCATTAATTGAACTCTTTAACAGAGTTCAAAGATTCTAATTTGACTTTATTTAAAAAGTAACTATCCTTCTTAGATAAGTATTTAAGGAGGATTTTTTTATGCGTTATACTTATACATGTGAAGAATGTAATTTATCAGAAACCCATGAGTTTTCATTAAATGAAGAACTACCAAAAAGATTGGACTGTGCTAACTGTGGTGCAAAGAAATCTATGTACCACGACATTCGAGCCGATCTTTCTACAACTTCAACTAAAATACCTGATCATTTTAAAGCTCATAAAATGGATAGTGAAATGAACTATACAAAAATGCATAGAGAACAAAGAACATTCTATTAATAGTTTTGACTTTTAACTATTTAATAAAGAGGTCTTATTAATGGCAAAAAAGAAAGTAAAGAAAGAACAAACTACTCAGCAAGTAAAGACCCAGAGTTTTAAAGGACTCTTTTCTTTATTTAATATGTTCCGTGGGAAGAAAGATGGCGTTGTTACTGTCTCTCCTGGTCGTGTAATAAAGAAAAAAGACTCTGATGAAGTTATGATTCGTCCTATTAATATGTCCCCAGAAGTTGAAAAAGCATGGGACTATTTTGAATCAAACGCAACCATCCTTGGAGACGGTGGAAATGATTATCAGAAAAGAGTAGATAGATATAAAGAACTTGAATATATGATCTACAATGAAGGTCTTATGTGGACGGCTGCTAATCTTTATACAGAAGAAGCTGTTACTGAAGATGAACAGGGTAATATCCTTGGAATTAATGCAAAGAAAAAAGATATTGAAAAGAATTTTTATACTTGGATAAAAGATATCGGGTTATCAAATAATGTTCTTAGAAATATTTCATGGAATCTTAATGTTTATGCAGATGATTTTATTGCCAATTCTATTTCTTTAACAGAAGGTGTTACAGAAATTACACCTCTTTCTCCTTTTATGATTAAAGATCGACTTGAATTTAATCCTGTAAAAATTATGTCTTTATCGGCTGAACAGAAAAAATCAATAGGAAGCATATCTAATCGTTCACAGGGTCTCAAAGACATTGCAGAACTTCTTACTAACAAAAAGTATGAAGACTATAATTCGATGTATAAAACTTATTTGTTAGGCTTTGTTGATGTTTCTGGAAATGCTCTTCCTCCTTGGAACATTACTCACTTTAGACGTTATTCAAACCATTCAGAGTTCGCTCCTTTCGGTAGACCTCTTTTTATAGGTTCATTGGCTCGCTATAAATCATATAAAGCGACTGAAATGTTAATTGACTCTGCTCGTGTAGCCTCGTTCCCAAAAGAAGTTTATGAAATTGCAAAGTCTGAAGACATGACGGGGGTGGATATTTATCAAGAAGTGAATAAAATTCGTCAGATGATTCAGAATGTTAATAAATCATCTAAAGATCCTGACGAAATGACAATTGGAGAACCTATATTTACTATTGATGGACTTTATTCTTATTCACTAGAAGAATCAAGAATGGATCTTGACAAGCTTGGTGATATGGAGAACAAAAGAAAAGATTTAATTCTTTCAACAGGAGTTCCAGAAGGGTATTTAATGCCCGGTGATAGAGGATGGGGTAATTCTGGTCAAAATCTTTTACAACAATCTAAGATTTTTGCAAGAAAAGTTTATGCTACTCAATCTGCGATTCTTGAAGGAATTACTTTTCTCTATAGAATTCATCTTATGATTACAAAACAGTTCGAAGGTGAAAATACTGAGTTTGAGCTTTATATGAATTATCCAGTCGTTGAAGAAAACTCTGATAAGCTTAGAATGAAAAATGATTCATTAAGACTTGGTGCAGATATTCTTAAAAACTTTGGAGAACTGGTTGGGTTAGATCGTGGAGAAGCACTTCCTATTGACATAGTAAAGTCTGTTCTTTCTCAATATACATTCCTTACTCCTGATGAAGTTGAAGAATGGTGTAATATTTATATTAAGAGTAAAGAAGAACCTCTTGAAGAATCAAAGCTTCAAAAGATTAAAGAAAAAGTGAAAGAAGGGTATCTATCAGAAGAAGTAGTAAAGGAAGTTTACTTTATGAGTAAGAAAAATATTGGTTTAGTTGAAGGTACTCAAAAAGGAAAACACTATTTCTGCTCATTTAACCGTACAAACAAACTTAACGATAAAACTTTAACTATATTAAAGAATGATATAGAAAAAAAGAAATTAAACGATTGAGGCAAGCATCATGAAGTTAAGTAAAGATTATTTTATCGAGGGCTTCCTTCTTAAAGAAGGAACTGAAATTAAGATCAAAGAATCAAATTCACAAAGAATAGTCTTTGAGTGCAAATATAAATATTTTAAAGATGATTTACTTAATGATCTTTGGGAATTAGTTGAAAGTGATTATCAAATCTATTTTACTATCGAAGACATCATGATTTATGAAGGCGATGATGAAGATGAATATATGGTTCATTTTATTGGATATGGAAAAGATTCGAATAGCTATATGGATTTTGTAAGATTTATTAATAAAAAGTCTCCATTCAAAATGGAATTCGAAAGAATTATTCCATAAATTAAGAGGTAACACTATGGATTTAAAAAAGCTATATGAAGGAACAGAAAAACTTGATAATGGACTTTACCGTATTAGAGAAAATATTCAAGTTACTCCGGATCGTATGAAGAAACTTCCTCTTCAAGAAAGTAATCAGAATATTTTAGTAGAAGGTACAGATTACAAATGTCGTGGCGCTTATACTTTTAATATTTGGGAAGTTGATAAAAAGAATCTTAATCAACGTATTTATACAGAAGCTGTATGTCAAAAAGTAATTAATGAAGGCAAAACTACTTTAGGACTTGCTGATCATCCTTCTGATGATGGATCAGTAAAAAATATCTGGGCAGTTGAAAGAAATCCGCGTATTGAAGAGGGATGGCTTAAAGTTGATCATTATCTTGTTGGTGATCACGGACAACTTGTAAACGAAGTTCTTGAAGCTGGTGGATCTATTGGAGTATCTTCTTCTGCTTTAGGGCAGTTGAATGAAAAGACTGGTGAAGTTCTTCATGAAGATTTTGATTTAGAAAGATATAGCGACCATGTAATGAATCCTTCTAATGGTTATGCAAATACTGTGGAAACACAGAAAACTAATTATAGTGAGTCTATTAATAATAACTCTTCTTCTGAAGAAGTAACTATTGTTAATAAGAATAATATTGAGGAGAAGATTACTATGGATAAAACACAGAAACTTCATGAAAAAAGTCTTACTCTGAATATTAAAGGTCTTCTCAAAGAAGCGAAGGCAATTGATGATGTTCAGGAAAGACTCGAATCACTGGAAGCTATCATGGAAAATTTCGATGATGCTTATCACAATGAGACCCTTGAATCTCAGGTGAAAGGACTAATTGAGTCTGCTGAAAAAGAAATCAAGGAACTCGCAGAAAAGGGAAAGACTGTTTCTTCACTTAATGAAAAGGTTGAAGAATCCGAGAAAACTGTTTCAGAACTTCAAGAAAATGTTAAATTGAATGAAGAAAAAGTTTCAATTCTTTCTAAAGCTCTTGAAGAGGCAAAGACTCGTTATCAGAAAGTTAAGAGTATGCTTGAAAAACAGGTAGCAATTACCAATGGAATGATTGATCCTGCTGACCTTAGTAAGTTTACTGAAAAGGTTGATACTTCTGATCTTGAAAAGAAAAACGCTATCCTTGAGAGAGAAAGAGATGATATGGTTTCTGAAATCAAGAAAATGAAAGAAGCTATTGACGCCCTTGATAATGAAAGATCTGATCTTATTGAAGCTGTTAAAAAATCTCATGAAACTCTTGAAGAAGATGTTGAAGATGAAAACGAAGTTCTTGAAAAAGATGAGTTTCGTGAAGCTACTGCTCTTGAAAAGTATTACAAAGAAGCTTTGAGAAGTAATCCTAGTATTAAGAACATAAAGAAAGAGATCTTAGAGTCTAAGACTGTTTCTGATGCTCAGATTAAGGTTCTTCGTTATGAAAACTTGGAGTCTGAAAGGGATTCACAAAAGAGATTTAAGAAAGAACAGGATATGTTAAATGAAAACTTTAATCGAAAATCTCTTAAAGAAAATAAAGGTTTTAAAGTCGGTAAAGGACTTTGGTAAGGAGTAACACAATGAAAACTACAAAAGAATATTTTATCGAAGGGCAACTTGTTCCAGAAGGTACTGAGATTGAAGTAATTAACGAATCTATTACAACAAAGAAGCTTACTGAAGCTAAGTATAACAAAGAAACTATGCACGATGCTGTTTGGTTGCTTGCGAATGGGTGGTCTATGTATGAGACTTTGACTGGTAATATTGAAAAACTACGGTTTAGTTACGATGAGTCTGTAAAGACAGCAGAACAACTTTATAAAGATCGTGTAGTAGAAGAAAAAACAATTTTTCCAGTATTAAATTTCTTGAATAAGTTCAAGGTCATCCTTGAAACTGTTGAAGATGAATTAGCTTAAACACAAGAGAGGTAAAAAATTATGGCTGATATGGAAACAAAAATTACTAATGGTATTTCAGGTGCTGCTGAGAGAATTCTTACTGCAACTGATATTTCTGATGGTTATGTAAACTTTGACTTTCAGAGCAAAAGTGGTGATAGCGTAGGTGTTTATTTGGTCCCTGCTGTAACTCTTAAGAGTGCAGATGGTGTTCTAAAACCTATGACTAATTTTAAGATCGAAAATGAAGTAGCAGCTGGAAACGTAAAGGTTACTATGAGTGGATCTGCTGTAGCTGAAGTTTCTACTGTCGCAGCAGTCGCCGATGTAGCTGGCGCTCTTGATGGAAAGTATTTTACACTTAATAGCACAACTACTTCTTATTATGTTTGGATGAATGTTGACGCTGGTGGTAATGATCCTGCTCCTGGTGGTACTGGAATTGCTGTTGCGGTTACTACTGGTGATGATGCAGATACAGTAGCCGCAACAGCAA
>Ga0272440_1002342_pt1 | contig 14851 bp, 10 predicted proteins | sample SSMMMBAug17_FD_192440 | JGI IMG/M metagenome (GOLD analysis project Ga0272440, IMG submission 192440) | Marine sediment archaeal communities from Little Sippewissett salt marsh, Falmouth, MA, United States - SSM-MMB-Aug17 | ecosystem: Environmental > Aquatic > Marine > Wetlands > Sediment ... | reverse complement strand
TGATAAAGGAGATCTGTCATGAAATCAACGCGTTTTGCACGAATAAGATCTGTGTTTGGCCGCATTATCCAGACATCCTGTTATTTATGTTTATTACCCGGATATATTGGCTATTTTGCCAATAAGGCGCTTCAGATCTTTTTTTCCGGTATTCGTGTCGAGTCGGAACAAACTGACCACCTGAAAGCACTTCAGGAACAAGGGCACATTGTTTACACCACAAAGTATAAAAGCACTTTCGATTTTTTGTTTTATCACAGTCGCTATCAAAAAGAAGGTTTACCCTTTCCTGAAATCGCTTTTGATTATAAAATTGTGATGTGGCAGCCCATTTCTCGTGTATTTAAGGCTTTAATGTCCTGGCTGTATCATGTGCTAAAAAAATGGCACCGCCCCAATCCATTTCATACCCATTATATTCGTGATGAAATATTAAATGGACGAAGTTGTTTTCTTTCCTTGTTGGAACCCGGTGGCTTTTATCGAAGATTTGTTAAGGAGAAGGTGGATCCCATTCAATACCTGATTGAAATTCAACAATCTATGGATCGTCCTATTTTTCTGGTTCCGCAATGGATTTTGTTCAGTCGGAAAGCGCATAAATCCCAACGAAGTTTAATTGAATTAATCTTTGGCACTGAAGAAAATCCGGGCAATCTGAGACGAATGTTCATGTTATTAAAACGTCCTGAAAAAGTATTTGTAGAAAGCTCAGAACCATTTAATCTGTTACAATTCATTCGGGAGCCGGAAAATCACAATCGAAGTGTTGAGCATCTGTCTTATCTGGTTCGACAGGAGATGATTAACCGATTGAATCGACATCGGCAGAGCATTGTTGGCCCAACACTTAAAACCAATGAAGAACTCAAAGAAAGCATCTTGCGTCATGCGGATTTTCAGGATTTTCTTGAAGAATATGCGACACAGCGAAAAGTACCGATTCAGGCGGTTTATAAAAAAGCAGATAGTTATCTCACAGAAATTGCTGCAAAAATGAGCCACAACTGGATCCAATTGTTTTCATGGTCAGTGGGATGGATCGCGCATAACATGTTTGAGGGCTTTGAATATAATCAGGAAATGATCAGTGTTCTCAAGCAGGCATCTCAAAAAGGGCCATTAATTCTTGCGCCCTGTCACAAAAGTCATATTGATTATCTTATTCTTTCTTATGTGTTGTATCATAATAACATGCCCTGTCCCTTGATCGCTGCGGGTAAAAATCTGTCATTCTGGCCTTTGGGACCCATTTTTCGCGGAGGCGGGGCCTTTTTTCTTAGGCGTTCATTTCGGGGGGCCATGTTGTATTCAAAGGTGTTTGCCGCTTATGTCAATACAGTTTTAAAAGAAGGTTTTAATATTGAATTTTTTATAGAAGGTGGGCGAAGTCGTACAGGCAAACTGAATTTGGCCAAGTTTGGATTACTTTCAATAATTTTGGATGCTTACAAAAATGGGATGTGCCCGGACCTGATGTTTGTTCCCATTTTTATTGGCTATGATAAAATAATTGAGGAAAAAGCATACATTAGCGAACTGGAAGGCCACCAGAAAGAACCGGAAAGCTTGAGCCAGGTATTAAAGGCCAGAAAATTTTTGTCCCGGCGTTTTGGACGAATTTATGTGCAGTTTAATCAACCCATATCATTAAAAGAAATATTAAAGAATTTTGACACACCCATTGCGGACATGACAACAAACGAATATCAGGTTTTATGCCGCAATATTGGCCATCGCCTGATTGACTCAATCAATGAGGTGACTGTGGTGACCCCGTATACCCTTGTTGCATCTGCACTGCTTAACAGTCCACTGCAGGGCTTTACAAAAAGCGAATTTGCCAATCGGGTTGAAACCTATCTGAATTATTTGGTTTCACTCAATGTAAAGCTGTCAGAAACGCTGATCAACTATGTGCAGATTGTGGATAATGTACTGGAAACCTATGCCAGTCGAAAAATTATTGAAAAGCTTGAAGTCAGCAATGTACGTGAAGCTTTGGGCGATTCGCGTATTCGCGTAAACGCAAATAAAAGACATCAATTGGATTATTACAAAAATATCTGTATTTGTTTCTTTATTCCAGCGGCTTATACGTCACTTGGCATTTTGTCGCGCGATGCATTTCAATTTTCAGAGGATGACCTCTATGAGACCTATGACTTTTTAAAAGAATTTTTCAAAAACGAATTTGCATATGATGCGGATAAAACCAATCAGGACTATATTCGAACCACCTTGAAAGCATTTGTAGAAGATGCCATTGTTATGCCTCATGCCGAGTTACCTGATGTTTATAATGTGACATCAGTGGGCTATCGAAAGTTGGGCTATTTTGCGCTGTTTTTAAAATCATATTTCCAATCATATCGGATTGCATTGGATGTGTTCATGGAGAATCATCAGGATAAGCTTGATGAAAAAGAAAGCATCAAAAAAATGTATGCAATGGGAAATAAATTATATAAACGAACCGACATAGATCTCGCAGAATCTATATCAAAAATAGGTTTCCGAAATGCAATTCATTATTTCAATTATCACAATATCAAAGGCAAGGAAAACGTGGATGAAATTCACTTTTTTGATCAAAAAATTCGACATTATCTGGCGGTATTATCAAAATGAGGCAGGCAATGATTCTCGCAGCCGGGTTGGGAACGCGGTTGGCCCCACATAGTCGAATTTGTCCCAAGCCCTTATTTTCCATTGATGGTCAACCAGTCATTCACCTTACAATTATGCGCCTGATTGCGGATGGTTTCACTGATATTATGATCAATTCATATCATCTGGCGAAAGATCTGCATCGTTTTATTTCTAAGAATAAATATGCAGTGCCGGTTCACTTGTGCAATGAATCAGAAATATTGGGGACAGGTGGCGGTATCAAAAATATGTTGAATCAGGTGAAGTCCTTTCCTGTCTTGATTGTTAACAGCGATATTGTCACAGATTTGAAATTCAAAGAAATCTTTCAAATTCATCAAAATCATGATGCGCCTGTTACGCTGGTGATGCATGATGAACCGAAGTTCAACACTGTTTATGTGAAAAACCATCGCGTATTGGCTTTTCAGGGAAACACGAATCAATTTGAGACACAAGCGTTTACCGGGATTCATGTGGTTGATGCCCTGGCAGGAGAATATATTCCAGAACATACAAATTTTAGCATCATTGATGCCTATGAAAAAATGATACAGGATGGACATGACATATTTGCGCATTCAGTCAAAAATCATTACTGGGCAGATATTGGAACGCCATCCGGATATGCCGATGCATCTGCTCGTTTGATGGCGCAATCCGCATTTAATAAAAAAGGCATACAACCATTAGAAAAGATGGATGTTGTTAAACTGAAAGGTGATGGTTCGGATCGGGGCTGGTGGCGATACAAGACAGAACATCAATCTTTGATTATGGTGGATCATGGAATCAGTCGAATCGGTGTTTCAGGGATTGAATTAGAGAACCAGGATAAACAATTGCAGTCGTGTTTTGAGGTAGAATCTTTTGTCAAGATTGGAAATCATTTGTTTGCCAACAATATTCCGGTGCCTGAAATTATTCATTATGATTTTTTTTCTGGTATTGTATTTGTTGAAGATCTAGGAGATATTCATTTACAGGATTATGTCGAACCATTGGAACGTGATCAAGTGAAAAAAGTGTATCAATCAGTGCTTGATATCTTGATTCATATGTCAGTTCAGGGCGCAAAACAATTCAACCCTCACCATACATGGCAAACAGCCTATTACAATGCGGACATGATACTAAAATATGAATGCCGGTATTTTTTTGAATCCTTTCTTCAGAATTTTCTTGGTCTGGATATTCACTGGTCTGAGCTGGAAGTAGAATTTACCAATCTGGTAAATTCATCCATGCGACATATTCATTGGGGGTTTATGCATCGTGATTTTCAATCGAGAAATATCATGCGCGCCAATGATCGGTTTTATATTATTGATTTTCAAGGGGGAAGATTGGGGCCAGTGCAATATGATCTGGCATCACTGTTAATTGATCCATATGTAAACTTGAGCAAAGATGTTCAGAACGATTTATTTGATTATTTCCTTGATCAATACAGGCACGTGGTTGAGGTAAATATACAACAATTTGAAGATACTTTTAAATATTGTCGTCTGTTTCGCAATTTTCAAATGTTGGGTGCTTTTGCATTCTTATCTGAAAACAAAGGGAAAAAATCCTTTCAAAAATATATTCCCATTGCATTGGATCAATTAAAGCATCAGTTAACGCAATGGAATCTGGAACCTTGTCCCAAAATAATGAATTATGTTCAGCGTATATAAGTAAGTTAAAAAAAAAGAGGCATTATTTCTGCCTTGCTGTATCAAACAATTGAAATCATCCGCTCCACAGCCCCACGCGCTTTATCTTGAATTTTCGCAGGCACATTTACTTCAGGAGATAATGTATCCAACGTATTTATAATATCTTGCAACGAAATTTTTTTCATGTCCGAGCATTTTAATATATCCGATGCAGGAATAAACTGCTTATCCGGATGATTTTTTTGAAGCGGGTGGATCAAGCCGTATTCAGTGGCAATAATAAAGGATTTATCATTAGAATTGGCAACGTATTTCAGCATACCTGATGTACTCAAAACAGCATCTGCCATTTCCAATATTTCAAAACGACACTCAGGGTGTGCCAATACTTTTGCATGGGGATGTTTTTCTTTCGTTTCATCCAGCATGTCTGGCAATAGATGATGATGAATCGGGCAGTAGCCTTCCCAGAAATGAATCTTTTTCGATGTATGACTGGCTGTATAATGTGCAAGATTTTTATCCGGTGTCATTAATACTTCATTGTCTGGAAGGCTGTTGACCACCTGAACCGCATTGGCGGATGTGCAGCAAATATCCGACAATGCCTTAACAGCCGCAGGCGAATTGACATAAGTTACAACAGGAACCCCATCTGGCAATTTTTTTTTCTTTTGAATGAGTGTTTCAGGGGAGATCATGTCTGCCATAGGGCATCCAGCATCCAGTCTGGGCAGCAACACCTTTTTTTGAGGGGAGACAATGGATGCAGTTTCTGCCATGAAATGCACACCGCAGAATACAATGATATCAGCTTCTGTCTTTCCCGCACGAATGGATAGTTCTAGCGAGTCGCCACACATGTCAGCCACATCCTGAATTTCAGAAGGTTGATAATTATGGGCCAGTAATATCGCATTTCTTTCTTTAAGTTTTTTACGAATGATGTCTTGCATGATGTCAATCTCCATTTATTGTTCCAGTTGAACAACATCCGTGCCATCAGGAATCTTGAATAAAAATTTTTCATCAGTAATCGACTGATTAAATTTTACATTGGAAAATGTAATACGTGTGCGGTCATTATAAACATTTAATGTAATAAGCTCTTTAATATCTCCTGTTTTGGGATGAAAAACAAGGTACAATTTGTCAAGATCTGGATGTGTTTTGTGGGGGGTCAACAATATTACTTTGAGCGGTGTCTTTGCTTTAGGTACACTGGGATCGTCAGTCTTTGTCCAGGAAACATCAAATGATGAACGAAGCAGACCGATATCTGTTAAGAAGCTGCCTCCTTTTCCCCGACCAAAATAATCCGGCGATTTTCCCGCCATGACCTGGTTGTCAGCTGGTCGATATATCCATAAATCATCACCATTCGTAATGATAAATTGCTTTTCTGGTTTTTCATAAGTCCAATACATCTTGCCTGGCCATTTGAATAAAGCATGCCCACTGGCAGTATCAGTCATATCCATGGCTTTTAATGAGGATTCCTGTTTAAAGTCAGCTGAAAAGGATGCCTTGCGATATCGTGTTTCAATAACAGTTAATGCTTTGTCCAGACTTTTTTGTTGCGCTGAAATGACATTTTTACCAAAGGCCATAGTCGCAAAAATGATAATTAAGATTACCGGGATAATTTGTTTCATCTTGCCTCCATGATTTAAATTTAATGACAAAAATTATAACGCATATTCGCAATATTTACAACAAGTAAATTTTTCGTTTCTTTTTTCAGGAAAGCATGGTATCTTTTTAAGACAAGTTTCAATATCAAAAGGAGATTTGTGCGTTATGGAATTGATTGATCAAAAAACAAAAAAAATCATGGAAGGATGCAAAGAACGTGCGCGGGATGCCGGCCTTGTTTTCCAGGATGAATCCCTTGAATATATTGTAACCAACCGCGATCTGATAGAAATTGGCCCCAAAAACATGATTCCAACACTTTATGATTACTGGGTTCATGATGTTGAAGTTTTACGCGAAAAAGGAAAATATGAACTATACCCATCAAATCCTTATGAAACAGTAATAAATACGCGCCCTGCTATATCCTTTTACAATGACAACAACCCTGACTGGCTGAATGTCATGATTTTTTATCATGTCCTGGGTCATATTGATTTTTTTCAAAACAATGTCTTTTTCAAGCACACCTGGGATTCTGATTTTACCGGCGAAGCACTTTCTGATAAAAGACTCATTGCCAGATATCGATCTGAGCATGGCCGATATGTGGATTATGTCATCGAATTTGCCAGAAGTATTGATAATCTGGTGAGTTATCATCAAACGCTTTCCAGTATGGATTTTAAGAGTTGTTCAGACATGTCCGATCGTCTGAATTATTACTTTGATATTTTCTTACAGCAAGTAAAAAATAAAAAAGTCAATGCATATATCAAGGAAATAGAGCGATACAATCAGTGTTTAAAAGAAAATAAAGATCATGCGGAAAGCTTGTTTTTTGCAGAAATTGAAACCAAAAATCCTGAATTTGATGCTTTATATAAAAAATTTCTTGAAAAAAAGAAACAAGAGATCAGAACTGATGTGATCAGCTATATTTTGAAAAATTCTGAGTTTTTAAATAAAGATCTCAATAAATGGATGAAATCTATAATTGAGGTGGTTCGAAAAACATCATTATTCTTTCAACCCCAAATCAGAACCAAAATTATGAACGAAGGCTGGGCCAGTTACTGGCATGAAGTCTTGTTTTTAAATGACGATCGCATAAAAGGTCATGAAATCGATTTTGCACGCGTTAACGCCAATGTCACCTCACTACCTAGAGTAGGCTTGAACCCTTACGCTTTAGGCCTGCGCATGTTTTATGATATTGAAGAAAAAGCGGATAAAGGGAAAGATTTATATGATTTCCAGCGGGTCATGAATATTGATGAAAGAAAAAAGTACGATCAGAACATTAAAAAAGGCAAGAAAAAAATATTTGATGTGCGCAAAAATCTGTGCGATTTTATGTTTATTAATTTTTATGTGGATCAGGATTTTGTTGATAAACACAAAATTTTTGTCGCGGGAAAACGTATGAACTATCAAAAACAGGTTTGGGAATACTATGTTAAATCCAGAGATGCGAATGTATACAAAGACATGATTCTCAACTCACTCTATCATCCGCCATATATTGAAGTTGATTCTGAAAAAAATAAAGGCAATACCTTGTACCTGAATCATCGGTTTGAAGAAAAACCCCTGGTAAGCGAATATATTTCAAATACTTTAATGGGAATTGAATATTTATGGGGAGGTCCGGTTCAATTAGAAACGAGCGAAGCCATTGTCAAGCCATCAAAAAAACAAACGTTCCAATATTATTTTGGAGCAACAATTGATCCACCTGAAAAACCAGACATTAAATGGCAGCGCGTTGTTTACACCATGTTTAATAAAAAACTAACAAAAAAAATTATTGACTAAAACATTGCATGAGCTATATATGCAATGCTATTTTTAGTAAGATATTAAAATTTTAATAATATCTTTTTTGTTGCGCCGCACAAAAAAATTGCTTGACATTTCATAGAGCGGTTTTATTATTGTGTACAGGAAACGATATTTTGTTTCTTACACATTGAACCTTTAACGATAGATTGCCGGAGAAAAGTCTATCCAATACAAGAAGGGGTCATAATGGAATACCAAAATATCAACAATCAAATGATAAAGTATTACAAATCTGTGTTTGAAAATGCGTATACCATGATATCTTTGTTACAAGACTATGCAACAAATATATCATCAACGCTGGTTTCACAGGTTCCTTGGTTACCGGAAGATGCCAGGGATGCAATACATGAGACAGCAGAATTATTTAAAGAAGCCCGTGCCAATTACAAGATGGCAATGGATGATGGCTTTTTAAAATTACAGGATATGTCATTTTCAAGTTTGGATGACATGTTTCGCAACAAGGATATATAAGATATCCAATTCATTAAAAGGAGAAAATTATGATGGATCAAAAAAGAATGTTTAAACAAATGATTGATTTCCAAAAAAGTACTTTTGATAATGCATTTAATGCCATGAGCAAACTTCAGGAACAGGGTGAAAAAATGGTCAATATGTTTTTAGCCCAGTCTCCCTGGATGCCTGAGGATGGCAAACAAGCCGTTCAGGAATGGATCAACACCTATAAAAAAGGGCGCGATCAGTTTAAATCTACAGTTGAAGAAAATTTCAAAAAAGTTCAGGATTATTTTTCCGGTCAATCTGAATAAAAGCGAGCATGTGTTCATGACAGGTCATGGACACATGTTTAATGTCAAATTTAAAATGAACAGTTTGCAATATGACGAACTGATCTTTTTAATATACATATGAGGATTGATATGTTGACGACAAATAAAGGCCCTTTGGAAATGTTGTTCAATCCATTTGCGATAAACACATTCTTACGTCTCAACAAAACCCATATGGATTATTGTACTGGATTAATTGAACAATCCAGAGATTTTTCAAATGCATATCTTACCGCCTGCACCTACTTCTGGCAAACAGAATTCAAACGCACATTTTTCGAATCATCACCGCCAGGTATGGAACATTTTTGCCAACTGGGTGGAATGAATTTAGCACTGTTTTTAAAAGGCATGATGGGGCTGACAGGCGTATTAAACCGGTTTCGTGAGCTTGAGGCTGATGATGCCATGCATGCATGGATTCAATTTTTCAATGATGGGGATACCACTTCACTGGATCAATGGATCCATCGACATGAAATCATGCTGGAAACACTTTGTCATGTCTATCCAAAAGTCATTGATGATATAGAATCAGAGTATGGCTTTCATTTTGAAAAAGGAAATGGTAAAAAAGTGGCAGAGACCGACCGCTTTGAATTATTCGAAGTTTTTCCATCTGATCCAAAGATTGAAACCCGCAAAAATGGTAAACCGGTGATCATCATCCCGCCTTATGTTCTGGGCGCAAATATTCTGGCATTCCTTCCCAAAGAAAACCGCAGTTATGCGCATTGCTATGCCAATCAAGGAATTCCCACATACATTCGTATCATGAAATCTGTTCACGACAATCCGGCTGTTCAGATATTAAATGGTGAAGATGATGTCAATGATACCCAATACTTTTGCGAAACTGTAATGAAAAATCATGGCAAACAGGTCACGTTAAATGGATATTGTCAGGGAGGATTTTCATCACTTTGTGGACTGCTGACTGGCAAACTTGATGGATTAGTTGATTGCCTGATCACTTGTGTCTCACCGATGGATGGCACGCGAAGCAAGGGACTGGGCGTATTTTTAAAAAAATTACCCGATCGTTATAACGATTTGCTATATGGCACAAAAACCCTGGCCAATGGCAATCAGATTGCTGATGGCAAACTTATGGGATGGGTTTACAAAATTAAGAGCATTGATGTTGAATCACCAATTATTGCATTTTATAGAAATTTGATGATGTTTCGTCCAAAGGAAGGACAAACACAAATAGCGATCAGTAAAAGTGCCGCAGCCATTAATTATTGGCTTCAAAATGAACGAACAGACCTTCCGCTTGAAATTACTCGAATGAGTTTTGCTTCCTATAACACACCCATTACATCTGATGGCACCTTGCCAATTCAGTTATTTGGCGAAAAACTGAACCTCAAACGCATGCAGGAACATAAAATTCCCTGGTTGATTTGTTATGGCGATCGTGACGATCTGGTTGAAAAGGAAGCCGCGCTTGCACCCCTTGATTTTGTTGAAGCGGAAACATCGGCATTTCCAAAAGGTCATGTGGCCATTGCAACCTCATGGTCGGATCCCAAATCTGCTTGTGCATTGCATACACGTTTTGGTGACAATGGATATCGTCGAGGGCCAGTGAGGTTTCAATTGGATATGGATCATTCGATGGCGTAAATTTTTTTATCAGAATAATGGCATGCGATCCCAGTTTTTATTTGGAAATAGAGAGAAGAAATTTCTGTGTTTCACAAATTTTTATCAGCCGCTTTCAACCAGCACGCGACCTGATGATCTTTTCCAACAAAATGCATTGATGGTATCTCCCGCTCACATTTTTCCATTTCTTGGGAACATCGGGGGTGAAAGCGGCATCCAGTTGGTGCATCCACCAGATCTGGAACATGACCAGGAATGGGTTTAAGCTTGGTTGACTTGGATTTTTTGGGGATGGCTTCAAGAAGTGCCTGTGTATAGGGATGCTTTGGCTGATTAAAAATTTCTGGTACACAACCAATTTCACACATACTGCCTGCATACATGACTGCCAGCCGATCACAAAACATGGCTGCCAGACCCAAATCATGGGTGATGAACAATATTGACTGAATCCGCTTTTCCTTTTTTAATTGATCCAACAATACGATAATTTGCGATTGAATGCTAACATCAAGGCTTGAGGTTGCTTCATCAGAAATTAGCAGTGATGGCGAGCCTGCCAGGGCTATAGCGATTAGTATTCTTTGTTTCATGCCACCGGACAATTGATGGGGATATTGTTGGGCAACAATTTCAGGTCTGGAAATACCAAGCACTTTTAACAATTCGATGGCATTTGACAAATATTTCTCTTTTTTCGGTCTGTTGTATCCAGGTAGCCATCGAGAAAAAAAAGTCTGAATGCCTTTCAGATGCGCTTGAATATGGTAAGTCTCAGCAATTTGATCACCAACTCGCATAATTGGATTGAGCGCCATATCAGGCTCCTGAAAAATCATACCAATGGTTTGGCCACGAATCATTTGCAAAGCCTGATCAGTGCATTTAACAATATCAATTGATTGTTTACCAAGCGTTGGTGTCAGTAAAATTGAACCACTGTCAATCTTGCCGGGATGAGGAATCAATCCCATTAATGATCGTGAAACCACACTTTTGCCACAACCTGATTCTCCAACTAATCCAAAGGTTTCGCCAAACTCAATTGAAAAGTTTACATTCTTTACAACATGTGCAATTCCGCGCGCTGTATAAAAGTTTATGTTCAATGCATTGACAGATATTAATGATTGCGAGGTATTGACAGAATTCATAACCAATCCCCAATTAGCATAAAGCCGCTCCAGAAAAATGGATGGTGAAAGCGAGGCTTACCCAATGTTTCAATTTGTGCGGATTGAAGTGCTTCTGCCCGTGTTTGATAGGGCGTTCGTATCAACTGACGATAGAATTCTGGAACAATATCAGATCCACAAATATCTCTGTCTGTCCATAATGACAGTAAAAGACTGTGTACGCCGGTTTTCATTGGAAAACCTGAAAAAAACAATGTCGATCGTTGGTCGTCTTTGAGTGTTTTGCAATAGTCAAGAAATACAAGACCAGGAAGTTCTCTTTGGTTCAATATCCGTTCAATATCATTCATTTTAATAAATTGCTTATAAGCATTCACTGAAAAGTCTTCGGTTTCCTTGCCCATCTGACAATAGGCAGATAAATGAACAATATCGTAAGATGTTTTTTTGAATCGTCTGGTTAACTTTTTGGGTGAAAAGGAGCGATTAAAAATATCATGTGTTTTTATTAAATGGTTCATGGCATGCGCAATGGCTTTATAGTCAGTCTCTACATGATGTCTGGGCAAAATTTTATTTTGCGTCTTAGACAGGCCGCCAAAAAATAAATTGACATTTTTTCTGGGCAGCCATTTTGGATTCATTCCGGTTAGTTTTGGTAAGTACGCAATGGCATATTGTTTAATTAAATAATCAAAACCATCGTATAATGCCGCAAATGGCACCAGCCGGAACATACCATCTGGCACAACCAATAATGTTTTAATTTTATTGTTTAGAAGCGTCTCTTCCATCGGACGTATCAGCCAGATATAAAGTTGCCCTGCATAGCCGCGATATAGTTCCTGATCTCTATTTTCCAGTGCTTTTCGGAACTCAAGCGCTGTTTCCTCAATTTGTTCACGTCTTGCATTCACTGGATATATTTGAATATCTTTTTGGGTGATCAAAATAACAACAACGCGATTTTTCATGAATAATGGATAGATAATGGCTGTTTCCGGATTGTTGTTGGCCAGTTGATTGGAATCAACAGATACTGGTGTAAGATTATTTCCCAGGCATTCATCTTGAAAGAAATCTTTATATTCTGATAATTTCAGGCGCTCCAGTGTATCAAGTGCTTGAAAAATAAAATGCTTCGTTGATTCTTTGGATTGATTTGGACTCAATGCTTGAGACAGAAGCACACCCACACGCTCGACATAAAGCGGTTTTATATCTTTTTCAAATGATATCCCTGTTGGATACGCATTGATTAAGTCTTTTCTTACATTATAGATACTCATACGTTCAGGCGTATCAGAATTTTCTATGTTTTTTATGCAGGGCGGCTCACCCGGATTGAGTGTATCAATGGCCATTTGATAAGTATCAATGGCTTTTATTAAATCTTTTTTCAAAGGATTGTTTCTTGCACTGAACAAACGCGCAAGTTTCCATTGAAAACGATATAAAACATCTGTTAAATTACTTTCCTGTGCATAAAATACAGCCTTGCGTATTTGATTAATCGCACGATCATAGCGATGATTTTCCGCATAAATATCACTCAATGCCGCGTGCGAATGCGCAAGAAGTCTTTTATTGGTCATTGCGCCAGCAATACTATTGGCGTGCATTAATGCATGATAAGAAATTGGCTGTAAAAAATCATCTGCTGTTTGGATTTCCTTACGAATACGTTGTGAATATATTTTCACTGTTTGTTCTTGCTCATCCTGTTTAAATAGATCCAGCAATGTTTGAATATCTTGATCAATATCGTCCAATGAAATAATAATATCTGCATAATCATCATAATGAATATCTTGCTGGTTCTGGCTTTGAAAACTTAGCATTGCCTGTTGAATTGATTGTTGAAGTTTCTTTTTGGCTTGTTTAATTTGATTGCGAATATTCTCGATCAATGCGGCCACATGAATATCTGAGTCTTTTGACAATTCTTCAATTCGATTTAAAGAATCTTCATATGCCGACATAGCGCCCATAAAATAGCGATCCGCTGTTAATCCATCACCTTTTTTTTGAAGGACCCGGGCCAGAATCTGCGGATTTTTAACCTGACGCGCTTCATCAACTGCTTTTTTCAAAAATGAAAGCCCTTGTTTGACATCTTCCAAAAATAAATATAATTCACCCATTTGACTGAAAAAACGTGCATTCCGATATCGATCACTGCTTTTATTAATCAGTGGCAGTGTTTTTTGATAAGCAGATAATGCATTTTCATAATTGCCAAATGCCTGGTAAACACTTGCCAGATTAAGTAATGTATCAATATAGATGCCAATATATTTTTCTGTATCCAGAATAAACAAGGCTTCTTCCCAGTTGAACACAGCATGTTCAAGATGTCCCTGATAATAAAACTCTTCACCTTTAATGATAAGCGACACACTATTCTCAAGGTCGCGCATGGCGACATGAAGTTCTTTTCGAAAATCTTGAATAAGCAAAGAAAATGAAATCAGCCGGGCGGCTTTTTTATAACCTTCTGGAAGCGTTCGGATGGCACGATAGGCACGATTGAATGCCTCAGTAATGCGTTTATAGTCATCCCGCTGGTATTTTCCATATACGCGATAAACTTTTACACGCGCAATATTGAGCAGTATTTCTGAAATAATTTCAAAATTTTCACCAGATTCGGTAATAATTTTCAGACTGTTTTCATAAGCGATCAAGGCATCGTCATATTCACCCTTTATTGCATGAAGATTTCCCAGATTGTTTTGAACAATTGCACTGGCCTGAGAATGATGGGCAAGGCGAGATTGCGCAATTGCTAAATGAAGCGCCTCTTCAGCTTTTTTTGATTGGCGAATTGCTGTGTAAAAATCAGCCATACTGCAATAAAAGAGTGTATTAACGAAAAAATCTGAACTTTCATTAACGATTGGAAGGGCTTTTTGAAACAATCGTTTTGCTGGTTCGACATACCCCAATGTTTGATATGCGCCAGCCAATTCTTTGAGTGTTTTGATATAAATTTCGTAATAGATGCGTGCATCAATTTCAGCAAGTGCTTTTTCCCATGTATACACAGCCTGTTTGAATTGACCGCTGGAATAGCATTGCTCCCCCTTTTCAATTAACTTTCTAAGATGCTTCAAGTATTTTATTTCAGAAGGATTGTGTTGTGGTCGAGTTGTGACACAGCCTGAATATATTGAAATGAGCATCCCCATAAAGATGGATATTAAGATTGACCTGAAAAGAATTCTCATTTTTTTTTCCATAAATTGATTGTTTGTAAGGTGTTATTATCAATTTTCCAGTTTGATGTCAACAGTGAAATGTTTTACGTTGAATGATCACCCTGGTTAGGAATGATTGAAAAATACGTTCAATAGGGGCGTATGTACAGTTTAGGGGAAGTGCATTTCATACAAGGAATGCACGATCTCGGCAATTGCAAGAACAGCGTAGGGCTAAAGCCCATAGCCGTCAGGCTAAGCTCGACCGCCTGAAATTGTTCTCCCGCCTGGGGTTGAAACCCCAGGCTATT
>Ga0272440_1002341_pt1 | contig 14851 bp, 6 predicted proteins | sample SSMMMBAug17_FD_192440 | JGI IMG/M metagenome (GOLD analysis project Ga0272440, IMG submission 192440) | Marine sediment archaeal communities from Little Sippewissett salt marsh, Falmouth, MA, United States - SSM-MMB-Aug17 | ecosystem: Environmental > Aquatic > Marine > Wetlands > Sediment ... | reverse complement strand
AAGCCAACAGCAAAACAACCATTGATGACCTCTGGCATGCTGCGGTAAATGGCAGAGGAGAGTTCTTTTCTGCCAGTAATCCACAAGACTTGATTCTTGCGATGGAATCCATTGGACGCCAAATTTCTGTCGTTGGCAGTGCTGCATCTGTGGCTGTTAATGGGCAAAAATTTGAAAATGATTCCCTGGTCTTTCAGGGAAGCTATAATTCCAGCGACTGGTCAGGTGATATCAAAGCTTTTGGAACGGCCAAAGATTCTGGCACGGGCGGCTCAGATGAATTCGATTATGATAACCCTGTCTGGTCTGCACAGGAAAAACTGGATGAAAAAAAGTGGGAAGATCGGGTGATTATTACTTCAAATGGCGGTACTGGAGGAAAACTTTTTAGCGAAGTATCCGGAGATTTATTAAAACGAATTAATGAAGATGAAGATATCGCGAAACGAATCATCAGGTATATCAGCGGTGATGATACTGAAGAACAAAAAAATGGCGGTATTGCCAGAACACGCGATCATAAATTGGGAGATATTGTTCATTCTCACCCATTGTTTTATAAGAACTATGTTTTTATTGGCGCAAATGATGGTATGGGACATGTGTTCAATGCTAAAGATGGTGTAGAAATCGCTGCTTATGTGCCCAACCTTGTGTTTGAAAATTTGATTCATCTGTGGCTTCCGAATTATACGCATTATTTTTATTGTAATGCCACGCCGACAATCAAGAAAACAGGGGCTGATACTTACCTGATCGGAGGCCTCGGGAAAGGGGGACGCGGTTACTATTGTCTTAAGGTTTCAGCAAGTGATCATATCCATATGCCTGTATGGGAATTTCCTCCTTACACTGGTGAAGACGCGGATGATGATGTTCAAATGGGATATAGCTATGGTACACCCTATATTTCGGATACAAATGCTGACACATGGGTCGCTATCTTTGGTAATGGTTATGCCAGTAAGCGTGGTAAAGCAGCATTGTATATTCGAGATTTGAAAGAAGGTCATAAAATTGCCACCCTTGATACCAAATCAGGCAGTTTTGACATTTGTAATGGATTGTCCACACCATCATTGGTTGATATTGATTTTGATGGAAAAGTTGATTATGTCTATGCAGGTGATATGATAGGCAATCTGTGGAAATTTGATTTAACATCAGACGATCCAAATGAGTGGAAAATCGCCTATGGCACATTTGATGATCCCCGGCCATTGTTTCAGGCCAAAAATGCGGAAGGGCCTGATGGGACACCCCAGCCAATAACATCGAAACCGGATGTCATGTCTCATTGCGTACATGGAAAATCTGGTTTTATTGTCGTGTTTGGAACTGGCCGCTATATTACCGAAGGTGACACAAATAGCATGAATCAACAAACGATTTATGGTATCTGGGATTGGCAAAATGATGAACGTAACGAAGAATTTTTCTATGGGTCATTTACCAAAGAGCGAGAATTATCCAATGCAAGTAAGCTTCCAGAAGAATACCGAAAAATAAAGTTATTAAAACAAAATATTGACACCGGTTATATTGCTGATGGTTATCGCGTCGTTACTGACAAAACTATCACCTGGTTTCCATCTAAGATTGAGGATGAGGACGATTATTCACATGTGGGCTGGTACTTTAATTTACCCACCCAACATGAACGTATTATCGATAACCCCATGATCCGAGAAGGAAAGGTCATTGTTATCAGCCTGATTTCTTCCACTAACAAATGTGGTATCAAAAGTCATTCCAGTATGTATATCTTGGACGCTTGCAATGGTGGACGTCTGAGTGAGCCGGTTATTACTGTTGATGAAGAAATTGTGGAAATCGACCCCAATATACAGGCAAATCCCAAGCTTCCACCATCAGTGATCATATTTGATACAGTTATTAAGCCGCCTGCTTTCATTCATACTGATAATGACACTGATAAGATGATTTTTGGCGATTTGGGACCTGATAGCAATATTCCAAGCATTGAGATTGATTCTGAACAAGGAAGATATTATTGGAGATATTAAGGAAAGCTCGTAACATAGCATACGCATTTTACTTGATCGTCCCAAAAAAAAAGACAGTGTAGAGACGTCGCATGCGACGTCTCTACAGTAGAATACCCCCAATATAAACAATATCAATAATGGGGAAGTTTTTTTTGTGCATTCCTAATCAATTATAAAGAGGAGAAACCATGAAAATTCGATATTTAATAATTCTATTACTAATAATTTTTTGTAGCCATCAAGGTTACTGTGAAAACATTCAAATAGATACCATCGCTCCCATGCCCGGTTTTGAGAAAGTGGGTGGTCCTGCATTTGGCGAATCAGTTGAGAATTATAGCGGTCAGGGGCTGGTTCAGTATATTTCCGATTTAAAAATTATCATCAATTCAAAAATGTTTTTTATTGAAAAATCCTGTGAAAATCAGATATCCTCTGGTCAGATCAGACGTGCCAGCATTGTAAAGTATGAGTTGAACAAACAGGCGCGTATTCATGCTATCGAATGTGTCGTTCAATTGGCTGCTACCGGAAAAATTGATCGCATAAATTCTGATGAACTGGTTGTTGATGATCAATATTATTTGATAGATCTATTTGTAACATACCATGAAATCTCTGGTGATCAAATCAGCCGCTTCGATTTCAAAAAAGGTGCTTTTGTGGGGTTGACTTTTAATGAAGAAGAAAAAGTCCATTCGATCTGGTATTTGAATGGGCATTATATATATTGATTTTTAAGAAAGCTCTTAAAGAACATGCGCTTTTTTCTGGAACGTCCAAAAGAATAAGGTCTTGTAGAGACATCGCATGCAATGTCTCTACAGTACAATAACATCAATTCAAATCCGGTTTTTGTTTATATTTTGTAGCACCCCCCTCCCATATAGCCAATGGCACAAATCTTGCTCAATAATCTTCACATCTTAAAGCAAAAAAACAATTCAATTATTGTTTTGAACTGTTATTGGAAACAACACACCAATATACGTTCACAAAAAGCCAATATCCGAAATCAGTCTCTTGATGACATGATTTCAATCCCCGCGGAGAATCAAACATGAGGAAAAAATCAACCCTGGTATTCATGATCATTATGATCAATTATACATCCATTGCAATGGCTTCAAATGATCAAGTATATTTTGATCTGGGTGTCTTTGCACTTCAGGAAGGTGACACAGTGACCGCACGTCACAATTTTGAAAAAGCTTTGATGTATTCTTCAGAAAATCCACTTTATTTATATTATCTGGGAAAAACCGAGCTGGCTGAAAAAAAATACGATGTTGCGCAAAATTGGTTTGCCCTTGCCTGGCAACTTTCACCTGATCTTTCTGGTCTTGCTTTTGATACAGCGTCTGCACATTTTCATCAAAAAAGTTACAAACAGGCTGCAAAACTATATGAAATTGCCATTAAACAGGATACAGATGCCGAACAAACAGTTATTGCTCACTTTCGGGCAGGAATTGCTTTTTTTTATATTAAAGAATATGAACAGGCAATCCCGCATCTGTTGCATGCAGCAGAGACCACGCCTTCACTTAAAGATGCAGGCTTTTTTTATGCAGGCATCTGTTTTTATCATCAGCATGACTGGACCCTTGCGCACAATTATTTAAATCAGGTGAAAATGCATGCATCAAAAAGAAGTTTTCGCAGGCAGGCAGAAAAATGGTTGCAGGCAGTTGAAATGGGGCGCTTACAATTTAAACCATACGATATGTACTGCAAGCTCGGCATTGCATATGATGACAATGTCGAACTGTTCTCACCTGATGAAGATGTCGATTCTGATGACTTTTTAAACACGATTCTGATATTTGGCCGGTATCATCTGGTCAATGATGCGGAATTTAAAATGGGCGTTGGATATGGTCATTATCAATCGACACATATCGATACCAGTGAAGCCAATTTAATCAATAGTAATCTCTTTTTTTATACGACCCTTCAGAACGAAAGCTATCAGTGGAATACTGAATTGATGCCATCATATTTCTGGCTTAATAGTAATCGATTTCTACAGCGAACCCAATTGCGATCACGTATCAGTTTTAATATAGAAAATGTTATCGTGCCCCATATTTATTATGCCTATACAATGGACAATCACTTTCAGGATGCGCATCGGGATGCCAATCGACATGGGGTTGGGCTGGGGATTTCATTTATGTTTGATCCAGATATATATCAATTACAAACCCGGTTTTCATCTGATAAAATTTCCAGTTCCCATCAAAATCATAATTACGAAAAGTTACAGGCGATGATTTCTCTAAAACTATTTGCACATCCCAAATGCAGGCTGAATTTTGTAGCGGGATGCGGCTTTCGCAACCATGAACATATGGATACGATCCATCGGATCAAAAGAGAAGATAATCAATATCAAGCGCAGTTGGGCATTGAAGTCCCGCTTGAATATAAAGGATTCCATGTAGAAATGAATTATCAATGGGCGAAAAACGATTCAAATATTCATGCCTATGATTATCGAAAAAATTTGCTCGCTGTATATTTGACAGTGCGGCAGTAATCACTTTGGAGATTTGATATGATTATGAAACAATTCATACGACTTGTTATATTTGGATGTATTATGAGTAGTTGTATTGTATTGGCTGATGCCCCCATTTCATCCATACCTATATACGAAAACGATTATCAGCCGGGTGTCGGACTCTTTGTGGGAAAGGTGGCACGTGTTTCAGGAACAGTTGTCATTGTCCACTTGAATGAAACATCAGGCTATCATGTATCTCAAGACATGAACGTCTATCGGGGCGATACGATTGTGACTGGAAGATCTGCAAAGGTGGTGGTTCGCTTGAATGATGGCAGTCAGATATCTCAAGGTGCATCGTCCCGAATGCAATTAAACCAGATGGTGTATTCCCCAAAAAAACAAACAAGAAGTGCATTTATTCATATGTCTTCAGGAAAAGCACGTTTTTCAGTTCAAAAACTTCAATCCTATAAGAATCGTCGATTTCGTATCAAAACTGCCAGTGCATTGATTGGTGTTCGAGGCTCTGATTTCATAATTCAGGTACAACCCGAACTGACGCAGGTTGCTGCATTTGAAAATACAGAACTGGCATTGATTGGTCTGGACATGCCTGATTTACCTCCTGTAATATTGCATTCTTTTGAAAAATCACGTATTTCACCTGGAGCATCACCCACATCACCGGTCCCATTATCCATTGAAGAAATGGATGGTTTAAAAAATGAATTCATGATTGACATAAAAGCAATGAGACAAAGAGAAACAAAAGCGCAGGAATCAAAATCTGAAAAAAAACAAACCATTCGAATTTCCCAAAAGGATACCAAAAATGCACTGACTCAGCAAATGCGTGTTGATTCCGATGCGCTTCAACCCCCGCTTACTGAGTTTTCAGATGATATCCAACAGTTTCAAAATGAAATTCAGGATAATATCACCCATATTTCAGAGCAAAAACATGAAATTGCAACGGAATTGCCGGATTTTCCGGTATTTCCATAGCGTAGGACAACCCATATGAAGAAAGCAATTTATATTTTAAGCATGATATGTTTGATGGGATGCTTTCAGACATTGCAAGCTGATAGTTTTCCCCCTTTATTTATCAATCCGGACAATACAATAACCGATATCAGCACTGGACTGATGTGGTTCCAGGAAATCACTCCCTCAAAAGAAACCTGGGATACTGCCAAAGCCGCTTGCGACGATTTAACAGTTGCATCATATTCAAACTGGCGGTTACCCAGTGCTCATGAGTTAAAGAACCTGTTCGATAAAATGGATTCAGAAAGTAACGACATCTTTTTTCCCACTGCACCCAAAGGAAAATATTGGGCCTCTTATACAGATAGTGAGGGAAATAGCCTTACAATTGTTACAATTGATACTGAAAATGGCGAGCATATTTCATCTTCCAATGAGACCTTTTATTATCGTGCTGTTCGAGATAGTAATCATGCCCCCTCATTTATTCAATCCCCTGAAGCGGGGTCGAAATATGAAATCAACGCTTTCATTGGGATTGCATGGGATACTGTTTCATACACAAACACTGTTGATGTTGAGATATCCAGGGATGGCGGTTTGAGCTATCAGATGATTCTTTCAAATATTAATCAAAGCCCATTGAATTTTCTTGCTACACGGCCTGCATCAACAAACTGCCAGATCAGAGTTGTTCAAAAGACAGGTGTCTTACCAGGGCGCATTCATACTGTAGGGCATTTTTCTATTGTTGATAAACATGCGCCCATTGTTTCCAGTATTTTTCCTCGAAGCACTTTACCTGAAACACAATCAGATTCAATTGAATATGTTATCGAAAATACTGATCGCGGTAATTTAATGGTTATTGCACGATCTAGTAATACAGACGTTATACCGCGGGAAAATATTCAATTGAGTGACAGAATCCCTGCATATACAAAATCAATCCCAATCCAGAGTCATCCCGTCCAGAGTCACTATTTTACCATTCAAGCGACTGAAAAAACCGGTCAGTCAACAATCACGCTTGAAGTTTACGACTGCGGTTTGTTAAAAGGCCAAACACGTTTTAATTTTATCGTTGGTAACCAAAAAGATGCGCTAAAACATTTGTATGAACAAACCAGCGGCACTGGCTGGAAGAATCGTACCTATTGGAATACTGAAAAATCTGTGTGTGAATGGGAAGGTATTGTCTGTGATCAGAATCAGCAGGTCATTGAAATCAATTTGCAGGATAATCGCTTGTCTGGAAAAATTCCTGTGGATTTGGCCAATTTAGGTTTTTTACAAAAACTGAATTTGAGCCATAATTCTTTGCAGGATTCAATTCCTGAAAATTTTTATCAATTACATCATTTAAAAGAATTACACCTGGAATATAACCAGTTATCTGGTGAACTTCCTGAAACCCTGTTTCACATTGAACAAATGGAAAAATTGTTTTTGAATAATAATCAATTTAAGGGAACCATTCTTTCACAATCCTCTCAAATAATGAGACTAAGCAATGTTGTTGAAATCAATATTAGTAATAATCAGTTTTCAGGATTATTTTCTAATAACATTCATTATCTGAGCAATCTCATTATGTTGGACATTTCACAAAACAACTTTACCGGGTCAATCCCTGAAAGCCTGGTCTATTTATCTAAACTACAAAAATTGTTCATTTCAAGCAATCAATTTGAGGGTACGATGCCTGAATCTTTTCAATCATTACAAAGGCTCAGTGATAGCCAGAGCGATTTTCGCTACAACATGTTAACAGCACCCAATGATTATGTCGCTGATTTTATATCTGATAAACAAATTGATAATGACTGGCAAACCTCTCAAACACTCCCACCGGCAAATTTCAAGGCAATAACAGCCACAAATAATATGATTGATTTTTCATGGGAACCTTCAGGATATAACGCTGATGGCGGTTATGAGATTTGCTGTTACAGAAAAGATAATAATGGTAAGTGCGAAACAATAAACAACAAAGCGCTTTCAACATACGCTCTTTGGGGCATTTTGCCCGGTTCAACATATATATGTAATATCCGAACCATTACATTGCCAAATATCCATAATTCCAATCACCTTGTCAGTTCTTTTTCAGAGCCAATAACAGTGACAACTCAGGAGCCAAAGGAGATTTGGAACATTATGGAAACTCCGACGCAAAAAAGGCTTAACGATGTCTGGGGCGTAAAATCATCAAAACAATATATTGTAGGCGCTGATGGCATTATCCTGGTTTACAATGAATCTGAATCTGAATGGATTAAAATGACCAGTGACAATTCCCAAACGCTTCACAGTATTTATGGTTTTTCTGACAATGATATTGTTGCTGTTGGTGCTGAGGGAACAATTCTTCATTACAATGGCGCCCTATGGAAAAAACAGCCATCTGTTGTGGATTCATTTTTATGGGACCTTTGGGGTACAGACAATATGTACTATGCTGTTGGCACTTATGGTACCATTATCAAAAGAAAGAATAATACATGGCAACCTATCGATATTTCGACAAATATTGAATTTAAAGGCATTTGGGGTTCAAGTGAGAACGATATATTTGTCGTGGGACAATATGGAACAATTTATCATTATAATGGATCCTCGTGGTCAGAAATGAACTCAAATACACAAGAAGACTTGTTTTGTGTGTGGGGTTTTTCCGAAAATAATGTGTTTGCAGCAGGAATAAATGGGATCATTCTTCATTATAATGGCACAGCATGGACCTCTATGAATCATGGCTTTGATATGCATCTGATGGACATATGGGGAAGTAGTGAAAACAGTTTATTTGCTATTGGTGAACAGGGTACAATTCTTTTTTATAATGGCAGTACATGGCAGCAAAAATATTCCGGTACTCAAAACGATTTGAGAGGAATCTGGGGGGCTTCAGACTTTCTTACTGCTGGTTACTTGCTTACTGTTGGTTACAATGGTACAATTTTGCGATTTGCCTCTCAGTTGCCCACAATATCAAAGATTGTGGATCAAAAAACAAACGTGAATATCCCAAAAAAAGTAGAATTTAGAGTAGAAAGCATGATGGTAACACCTGAGCGTTTGCACGTTGAAGCTCGTTCTGCGAATACAAACCTCATCCCTTCAAATCAGATACAAATATATGGTGCGGGAATTCAACGTGAATTACTCATTACGCCGAAGCAGAATGAATCGGGCGAAGCCTCTATTTTCTTAACAGTAACAACGCCTGATGGCCTGACAGCATCAACAAGTTTTAAAATCAATGTCAGCAGTGATCCATTAATTCCCTATTCTGAAAGAGAAGCACTTCTTTCACTGTTTCATCAGACCAATGGGTACCAGTGGTCAATAACCGATCAATGGATTGAAAAATGGGGGACTGAGTGCAACTGGTATGGCATCACCTGTGTTGCTGATCGAACACACATAGAAAAAATAAATTTATCAAACAATGGATTATCCGGCGCCATTCCCATTACCCTCTCCAACCTGACATATCTGAAAGAACTTGATTTGCATGGAAATGCTTTGACAGGTGAACTCCCTGGAAGTATTGGAAATCTAATCAAACTTAACCATATAAATTTGAGTGGTAATCAGATTTCAGGGCCCTTGCCTGAAGAATGGGGCAATTTAGATAAATTAAAATTTCTAAATCTGGCACATAATAAACTTGAGGGCAGTATTCCTGCCTCAATTGGCAATATGTCTTATTTACAGTCAGTCCAATTTAACAGCAATCGCTTATGCGGCCCTATCCCAAATGATATTATAGACCTGTACTTAATGAATGAAAACGAGAGTAATTTTAATTACAATGCCCTTTATACAAGAAATGATGAAGTTTCCTCTTTTATGAATAAATTTCAAACTGATTGGGATGCCACTCAAACTGAACCGCCTGAATCCATTTCTCTTACCTGGACCACTTATGTTATCACTTTGAAATGGGCCCCTGATACCAGACATACTTTTGAAATTTATTATTCAGACAGTCCTGAAGACAACTTTAATCGAATCGGCCCAATTTCTGATGCGTCTGCAAAAATTCGCGGATTACAACCTGAAACAACCTATTATATTAAAATGCGAAAAATTCGGGTCCCCCATGATTATAACACCAATACAGTTTATAGTGACTATGTATACCTGACAGTCACAACATTGGCCAAATCTGATGATTCATCATTATGGGAAAATGGTAACTTTGATGCGGCCGATTTTCAACCCTGGGAAATTCAGGATCTGTCAACATCTGTCTTTTTCGATGTGGTTCAATCAAAAACATGGACAGATCCAGTATTTTCAGAATTGTTCCATATTACAGCATCTGATAGAAAATATGTGGCTGTTCATGCTGCGAAGGAAGGACAGGGGACTGTGACATTAAGTCAAAATGTTTATATTCCAGCAGGTGGCGGTGAGGTATCGTTTGACTATCGAATGGGATGGGACATGACATCAAATGCCACGCAGGATCGAATATTTAGAGTGTCATTGACATTAGAGAATGATCAAACACCATCAGAAATCCATACAATCCTCAGTGCACCATCAAACACAAAGGTTTTGGATACCGGATGGCAAAGCCATACAATGGATGTTTCAAACTATGAATGCCAGACAATTAAGATTTCTTTTGAATTGGATTATCCAGAATTCATTGAAAGTCCCATGCTTTTTGTTTTGGACAATGTGCAGCTGAATGCGAATTATGAGAATATTCTGGAACTTGAATTGCCTGAAACATTTCAGGAGGGTGATGCCATTTTAACTGATGCAGGAGTGATTAAACTTCCAAAAGCATTAAATGAAAAAACGTCAATTCATTTGGTTTCTTCAAATGATCTCATCATGATTCCTGATCGTGTATTGATTCCAGCAGGTGAAAAACAAGTGAGATTCAATATCGCAGTGAATGATGATACAGATATTAATGGACAGCGCCATATCACTGTTTCTGTTGATGATCCTTATTGGGCGGCATGTGAGAAACACATGATACTTTATGACAATGATAATATTTGGACCCCCATAGACAATATCAATATTGATCATGATTTAAAACATATTTGGGGAAGATCGGATAATGATATTTTTATGTTAAGCGACAAGCAGATTATCCATTTTAATGGTACTTCCTGGGAAACACAATATACACAAACATATGGCAATTTAAATGGGATCTGGGGGGATCATGATCAGCTTTTTGTTGTTGGGGATGAGGGCACATTATTGTCATACAAGGACCGCCAATGGGTTTCAGAAAGCACCTCATTTACAGAATCTCTGACAGGCATTTGGGGAAATGAGGAAACAGTATTTGCCGCCGGATCCTATGGCATGCTTCTGAAAAAAACAGGTGATGAATGGATCTCGCAAAGTTCCATCGTATCTGGTGGCATACAAGTAATTCTGGGCGGGTATGGTCAAAGTATTTACATGCTCAGTGAATCATATGTCTATGAATACACAAATGGAGATTGGATACCATTATCACTTCCAATCATGCCGCCACTTTCTGATGTCCATGGCACTGATAATATTTATCCGGTATTTGTGGGTGACAAAGGGAGCATTCTATCCAAACAAAACGACATCTCCCTTACAAACAAGACGACAGATCTCAACGCGGTCTTTGGTAAAAACAATGCCATATATGCGGTTGGCGATAATGGCACAATCTTGAGATCCGAATCATCCGATGGTAGGCTCACATTTTATCCAATGACTTCCAATTCAGATAATCATCTAAATGATGTCTGGGCATCATCAGAAAACAATGTTTTTGCTGTTGGCGATCATGGTACTGTGTTGCGCTACAGTGGTCCCAGTATTTTGGGATATCAAAATGCAGGCAATTTTGTACCGGGAGAGCGATTGACAGTGCAAAATATTATTTCCTTCCCTGCAAATGTCAGCGCAATAACTTTAAATGTTCATTTACCGGATCGATTAATATACAAAGAAAAATCTGATTCAAATTGTGAGGTTGATTACGCAAATCAAACATTATATTTTATCTGGTCAAATGAATTGAAAAGCCCCATCTTATTTAATTACATGGTAAGTGTTCCCACATATATCGATGATATCATTACCATTACATCCAGCCTGACATATGTCATTGGTGCGGAAACACTGGAAAAAGAAATGGCACCATCGACACTGATATTGGAAAAAAAGCATAAAATACATACATTAATTATTGAAGTTTCTCCTATGGATGGCGGCAGTGTCATTGGTCAAGATTTAGACTGTCCACAACAATGCCGCAAAGAGTTCGACAGTTCTGAGAATATCACGCTTCTGGCATCACCAAAACCGCATTATAACTTTGTTAAATGGACTGATGATGCCAACCGCACCCTTTCATCAGAGCAAATGCTCCCCCTGACAATTACCCGGAATCAAACCATACATGCACTTTTTCGTGCCAATGAACCGCCATTGAAGCCCATTGTAAAAAATCCAAAAAATTGGAAAATTCATAACACGCAAGCCATTGATTTTGAAATTATGCCATTCAGCGATCCAGAGAATGACCCCCATTTTGAAACACAATGGTGCATCTATCGTGCAGATCGACCGCATACATGTGAAGGCATGTTTTCATCAAATTGTGTAAACGAACCTGCATATCTCACAAGTTACAGTCGGGAGCATCTCATCACAGGTATGCAATATGTTTGGAATGTTGCCAATAGTGATACAGGAAGCGAAACGCTTGTGGAGAGTGATTTAAAAAGGTTTATAATCGGCAGGCGCACAAAAAATGATCCCATCAATGTATCTCCCGGTCTGGATCAAAATGATTATCAAATGATCAGCATTCCCATATGGTTGGAGAATGCTTCTGCATCTGTCGCCTTAAAAGATGCCTTGCAAACCGGTTATGATACACGATATATCAAAATTGGAAGGTTTGATCCGGATGACAACCAATATGTTCAATACAATGATTCCATGCTGTTATTGCCAGGAATGGCATTCTGGATCTTATCACGAAATGGCATGGAAATTCCTGCCAATGGTGTTCATGTAACAACAGTTGAAGATATCGACATACCGCTTACCTATAGTGATGAAAATAAAAATGGATGGAACATGATCGGTAGTCCCACTCAAATGAGCTATAATTGGAGTCAATTGGTGGTCATCGTATATAATGATGATAACAGCGCGTTCATTACTCAAGGAAAAACAATTGCGCAGTTGGGAAGAAATAATCCCTATGTCAACAGGCGGATTTGGCGATGGAACAATGGTTCGTATGAAGAAAACGATTCAAAAGGAATCATTGAGCCATATCAAGGCTACTGGGTGGAAGCAAAGCAGAAACATGTATGGCTGAGATTTTCTGTTGACGCCCAGGTTGACATGCGAAAACGTTCGGCAGATATGTGGGGTCAGATATCAGACGTTTCACCCCCTGATCCCATGCAGGGGTTTCAAGAAAAAGGAGATATCTCTAATGGATGCTTTATTTCGATTTTGGATGATCAATCTCAATAAGTTTTTTGGTATTTGTTCAGATCCTTTTTCATTTTCAAAATAGCGCACTTAGGAATGTTCGGAAAATAACATGCTCGTACAAAAAAATAAGGTCGTGTAGAGACGTAGCATGCTACATCTCTACAGTACATTTACCTTAAAACGAACAGTATCAATAAATAGGGAACTTATTTTGGGCGTATGTATAGTTTAGGAACTCTCGAAAAATAAGTTCCTCATTTCTTATTTGCCAGCCCGATGTAGGGGCGAACCTTATGTTCGCCCTCGAACGAATAACGTATTCGGGGAGGGAATAGGGGACGGGGAATAGGGGACGTCTATGATTTTAGACGGGGAATAGCGGGGAATAGAGCGGGGAATAGGGGACGTCTATGATTTTATGCTTTTCTTGGAGGGAATAGGGGACGTCTATGATTTTATGCTTTTCTTTGAAAGTTTTAACCTCTTGCCGATAAAAGCATAAATCATAGATGTCCCCTTTTTACCCCCTACACGTTCTTGGCACATACGTAAATGAGGAATTTATTTTTCCTTCTTCCATAGTAACACTTGCGGTTAAAGCAATAACAGGTATGCTTTTTGTTTTGGGATTCGATTTAATTATTTTCGTCGCCTGATATCCATCCATGACTGGCATTCTGATGTCCATTAAAATGACATCAGGCAATAATTCCATAGACTTTTTAGTGGCTTCTTCCCCATTTTTTGCCTCTAAAATATCCAGTCCTGATAGTGTTAATGTTTCTTTAATCAAAACCCTGTTGGATTCAATATCATCGACAATCATTACCAACGCTTTTTCAAAATATATATTCATCACATCAAAAGATAAATCCTTTGAATCAGATTCAATGTCTACAACTGAAACATCAACATCGTTTAGAATAATTTTAAAAATACTGCCTTCGCCAAGTGAACTTTTTACAGTAATCCTACCATTCATCATTTCTATCAATCGTCTGGTAATGGAAAGCCCCAGACCAGTACCCCCATATTTTTTAGTGCTTTGCCCTTCCTGTTGTTTAAATGATTCAAAAATAGAATCCACCTGATTTTCAGGGATACCGATGCCTGTATCTTCGATAGAAAAGATCAGATCAAGTTTGCTATGATCGTCAAATTTATAATTCTTTTTTACAGAAAGCTTAATATATCCTTTGTCTGTGAATTTTACAGCATTCCCGATCAAATTGAATAATATTTGTCTCAATCTGATTTCATCCAGAACAAGCGTGGAAATGGGGACGTCTATGATTTTATGCTTTTCTTTAATCCAGACATTGAAATTTTCCTGCAAGCAATAAAAACTTTGAGATATAAGCATAAAATCATAGACGTCCCCCATTACGCCCCGTCCCTCATTACGTCCAGTCAACCTGATACTTCAGGGACTTAAAACATCGATTGCAGATGGTTGGGGTGGATCAACCATTGCAACAGAAATCTCAGATGTGCTTTTTGGAACCCCTGTCCCTGTTCGTTCTCAGGCAAATCTTGGTGTTTTGAAAAACGATCAGGTCAATATTATCGTGCATGGTCATGAACCTGTTTTATCTGAAATGATCGTTGCTGCCGCGAGTGAACCTGATATGATCTCTCTATCCCACAAAAAAGGCGCAACAGGTATCAATGTCGCAGGTATTTGTTGTTCTGGAAATGAAGTTTGCATGCGTCATGGCATCCCCACCCTTGAGTCCCATTGCCCCCATTGCCCACCAATTTATTATTGCATTTTCCAACAAGACAATGATAAAAAGAAAACCAAATCAGCAATCAAACAAAAAAGGAAACTCAAATGAAAAAACAGTCACTGCACCCTGGG
>Ga0272440_1002340_pt1 | contig 14852 bp, 10 predicted proteins | sample SSMMMBAug17_FD_192440 | JGI IMG/M metagenome (GOLD analysis project Ga0272440, IMG submission 192440) | Marine sediment archaeal communities from Little Sippewissett salt marsh, Falmouth, MA, United States - SSM-MMB-Aug17 | ecosystem: Environmental > Aquatic > Marine > Wetlands > Sediment ... | reverse complement strand
ATCTTTCATTCATTGTATGTCATCAAGACACAATGACAACGATATGGCATCACATTGAAACAATTGATTTTAGTAAAAAGCAACACAAGGTTCATGCGGAAAATAGACTTGTAGAAAACAAGCAACATCAAGATGTAGGCAGCAAATTATTGATTGAAGACCAGGAATTCATTAAAACATGGCAACAAGAAATTTTTGAGATTGTAGATATTAGAGTAAAGGAGATATTTGAGCAAGCAATCACTCAAGATTTTGTGCAAAAAGTATTTGAAAAGATAACAGTTTCTAGCGCATTTGTTCAGGCAATAAAAAAAATTCAAAACGACATATTCAATATAGCTTTTTATGAAAAATTAATTCAACAGATTTTATCAGAAAATAAACTGATTGATATCATTGATCAGATATTTGAAAAAAAATGGACAGGTCTTAAAGAAGAACTGATTACCAGTGTTTATTCAAAATTTAAGCAATGGTACCAAAACAGCATTGCTCAATTAATTCAATCAAAAGATCTTTCAAAATTATTAATTGAAATTAAAGCTGATATTCTCAAAAGCTTTGAAATCAATTTTACAAATGATATTATAGATAGAATTCATATCACAAAAAGCACAAATTATATTCAAAAGTCAGACATAGAATCAATTCAGCAACATTTGGAAGTAAAAATAGTTGAATCCAATGAACAAATTCAAAAAGATTTATATCAAAAGATGAATGAACAGGAGAAGATATTTGAAAAAATTGTTCAGTATACAACCAAATCAGCCATAAGTGAATTTTATAAAGAGGTTCAGTCGGTTAAATCCAAATTTTTAAATAAAATGATTCAATTAAATACAAAAATAGAAACAATCATACCAGATTCAAACAATCAATGCTTATTTAAAATATCAGAGATTAAATCTGAAATTGAAAGATTGAATCTTCAATTAAATGAAATAACAAACAATATGAAAAATGAAATTAGAAATGTATCTGAGAATCATATGAATGTGATTAAAATGAGAATGGATCATCATAATAGTTTGAGTTGGTTGAATGATTGATATAAGTATTAGATTTATTTAATACAATAACTCCAGCAAGCTTATTGCAAAAGATTTATTTGCAAACTTGCAAACCTACTTTCAACATTTAAAGGTACAGATAATGACTATGGAAATTCAATTAAATTCAGTAACAAAAGAAGTTTTTCATTTTTTGGGAAGAAATGGCAAGACAAAACTTTTTGAAAATATTAAATTTTCTGAAAACAATAAAATTATTACATTAACTTATAATCATAATCATAATAAATCAATCAAAATAAAAGCTATGTTGAATATCGCTATTAACTCAAAACTAGTACAAGTGTATAATATTGTAGAAGGAATAAACAAATTTGATATTATACCAAATGGTATTGAAAGTAATCTTAAACTAGATAATGTATTACGTATAGATATTGAGGTTAGTTCTGCAACCACAATAAAACATTTGTGGAGTTGTACTGGCTATATTAAACTTAAAAGTAAACATGAGCAGCAAAAAGATGAACAAATTAATAAAATAATTGAAATTACTCAAAACAAATCCAAATTGCTTGAAACCTTATCACCTATTTTAAATAAATATATTAAAGATAATCTTGATGAAATAGCAAGCATGTTGAATAAAAATAGCAGATTAATCCCTGATTTTTCTTCTTTTTTTTTGAAATTACTTAGAGAAAATGAAGATGAAATCAAGAAATATATAGAAGTATATGGAAGTGATAGAATTGAACAAATAATTGATGTACTACAAGGTAAATTAAAAGGTATTGAAACAAAATACAATTCAGAAATAGAAAGATTGTATCAAAAAATGAACAAAAAGCTCGACAAACAAAAAGAAACATTTGAACATATTATTCAATATACAACAAATGCAGTGATGAAAGATTTTTATAAAACAGTGGAGTCAATCAAATCACAACTGATGAATGAAATGAGCCAGCTTAATACAAATATTGAAACAATGAAGTCTAATGAGAAAGAAAATGATCAAAGTGATATAAATGAGCAATTACAATTTAAAGTTTTAGAAACAAAAACTGAAATTGAAAACTTAAATAAGCAATTGTCTGAAGTAACCATACATATGAAAAATGAAATCAACAGTATTACCGAGAATCAAATGAATGTGATTAAAATGGGGGTGGGAACTGATGACGACAACTTTAAATGGCTAAATGATTAAGAGATTACCATTCAATTGATTAAAGTATAAAAAGGTAAGTAAAAATGAATATTATATTAAATAAATTTAAAAATAAAATAGTTACAATGTATTTAGGTGAATTAGGAAGGAAAACAATTATTGATAATATTGGATTTAATAAAAATAATAGAATTTTTATGTTTGATTATCATGTATATCCAGGTTACAAGACAAAATTAATATTATCAATAAGTATTAACAATAAAGAAAAAATAAGAAAAGAGCTTATTGAAGGAAAGAATAGTATAGACGTTTTACCGGTAGAAGTAGTAGATATATTGAAGTTAAAGGATAACATCTTACGAATTGAAATTCAAGATAATTCATATAGTATTAACCCAAAGCCTATATGGAATTGTACTGGAAAAATAGAGCACCAAAATACTAATGAGATAAAAAAAGTTGTTGAAAATACTATTCAAAATCAGAATCATTTGTCTAAAATAGTTGATCACGCAATTTCTCAATATATTTCAGATCAATTGATTTTAGATTCTTCAAAACATAAAGAAATATACGAAAGAAAAAAAAATGAAATATTAGTAAATTTTAATAATAAAATATATGATGATATTAGTAATGAAGATAATATTACAGAAGAACTTACAAAGAAAGCATCTCTTGTAGACAAAATAAAACAAAGAGTTATTTCAAGTATATTAAAAGATCTTGCTGCGCTTTCTGATTTGTCTTTTCTGGTAAATCAATATATAAATAATTTAGATCAATTAAATAAAAATGGAAAAGAAGACATTAACAACTATAAGGATATTCTTGAAAACAAACTGCTTGAACTTTCTTTTCAGAATATACAGGAACGAATCCATTTTGATTCTGACCCAGAAAAACAAAAGGATTCTGATGTTCAATCAATATTTCAAAAAACGATTGAAGCTCATCTTAATACTTTTCAAGAAAAAGTTATTGAGACTGCTTTAAAAGATATAGAGAAGAATAAAAAAATTAATGACTCTCAAAGTCCATTATACCAAGATATTGCAAAAAGAATTGAAGATTCTATTCTTTCGGTTGATAATATCAAGGAATTTATTGAAAATAATAGTGAACCTTTTAAGGAGTATAAAGATAAAATATTTTCATCAGCATTAAACATTCTATACAAAGAAAATTATAACGACCTTAAAGAAAAATTTGCAGAAACAGTTTTTAAGACAATTATTGATGAGATTGATATATGTGATTATCCACATTTTTTTGAACAAAACAAAACTCAAACTGATAATATAAAAACTGGCATTGTTGATGAAACTGTATCAAGAATTTCCCTAGAATGGATAAGAGATTATTTGTTACGTCAACCAATTTCATATTTAAAAAATATTACACCTCTTTTTATTGAATCAGTAGAAAGGAATCTTCAAGAATCCAATTTTTTTAACGATATAACAAAAGAGGAAACATTTCCTACTATTGGTAAACAAATAGTTGAATTAGCTTCTAAAAATATCGATATCTCAGACCATGCTGACATCATCAAAAATAAGAAAACAGAAATCATTCAATCGATTATCAAACCCGAAGAAGTGGTTGACAATTTTATCCAACAATCCATTCAATATATCAGTGCCCAGAATATAAATCTCGACTCTCAAATTAAACCAATATTTGAGCATATGAATCAATTTATCAAAGAACTTGAAAGCCAAAAAAATGAAAATTTTCGTTCGTTTATCCGAGAAATGATTGTTTTATGCCTTTTATACGACCAGACAGAATTTGATCAACATAAAGATTATTTTAATAATGGATTGATTGAAATATTTTATATATTTTTGGAAAACAAAATCAATATTTCTAATCCTCAAGTGATGCTTGAATCATTTATTGAAAATAAAGTACTGTTTTTTTTAGAAGATACAATCGGTAAATCCGATGTTCGTGGAAAACAGAAAATAAAATCCAGTTTGTTAAAAACTTTTGGTTTAAAACCCATTAATATAGATGTTGGAAGAACCATTTTTAACAGGCAATATCATAGAGAGCTGTCCAAAGAGAATAATAGGGGGTATCCTCGAAATGTTATTATAGAGGTAAAAGAACAAGGTTTTGAAGCTGACTGGTCAAGGAAAATAATTCGAAAAGCAGGGGTGAGTGTAAATTATCGATAAATATTTTTAATTCATTACAATAGAAAGGAAAATTATAAAAAATGAACAATGACACCACATTTGAAGAAAGTCTTGAATTATTACAAAAAGAAGTCAAAGACCTGTCTAAGCAGGCCGACTTGACATTCAATAAACATATAAATCCTTTGTGGGCTAAATTCAAAGAATATAAAACACTCCTTGATGATCGACAAAAGAATAAAGTTGTTCCGTTCAATAATCAACAAGAAAATGACTACCATGCAATTCTTAATATATTGGAGTCAGAAAAAATACGATATTTGCATGAACGGATATCATTTTTCATGAAAGATAATAAGCCTGAAGACATAACGTATTTTAAAAAACTCAAAATTATTAAAAAAGAGTTGCAGAAATTATTATATGCCCGACGAAAAATTGTGGTTAACAATGGGCATGAGGAAGTTTTCTGCAATTTTTTTAAAAAACTTCAAGATGGTTTTTACTTATTAGAATCAAGATTTGATAGTGAAAAGTATTCCATTAATAATATCAAAACAAAAATAAAAGATAAAATGCATTCTTCTTCAATACCATCAGGTATCAAATCAAAAAGCCTGGGATACTTATTGTTCATGCAGATTAAAATGGAACAAGAAATTGATCGTTTTTTTAAACCAATTCAAGATGCAAATAAAATTAATCGTTATAAATATCAAAATGAAGCCAAAAAGATTTTTCATGGCTTTATTATAAATTCAATTATTCCATTTATTGACCATGACATCGATAAAATGATAAGCTGGTATAAAGAAATGCCTGAAGACAAAAGAGTTTCTATAGCCACTATTATGGAAGTACGAACTAAAATTATGGCCCTTGCTGGTATTGAAGAAATACAAATCAAAGAAGGAAATACGACATTTGATCGTCGCTTACATATTGAATCAGCCAAAGAAGTAAAAAAACAATATCCCAGAAATGTTATCATAAAAATTATTGAAAAGGGCTATAGCAAGGTAGATACAAATGAAATCATCCAAAAAGCCCGAGTGATTGTCAACTATCGTTAAGTATGAACGTTTTATGAATATCTCACTTAAAGAATATATACAAAACCTTTGGGCAACGAAAGCACAGGGCACTGATTACCTCAAAGGTACACCTATTGTATCGACCAATCAATTATCTGTTAAAAAATATTCCATCAAAGAGCGCCATATCTCTGAGTCTTTTGTGTGCCGCATCAGTCATCCATCTCTTCAATGGCCCCTTGTTTGTGAATACATCACAGCAAATAACAAGATAATTGCCTGGCAGATGTCATTTAATCCGAAAAAAAAACAATTTGAAATATATCTATCCTTTGATAAAATTCCCTCAACACTATGTTATCGTTTTGCTTTGCCTGAAACATCAATTCCTTCTAAAAAAATGCCAGATCCGGATTTTGATACGATAAATATCCGCAAGGGAATTGGTGTTTGCAGCTTAAAAACGCATATGGACATTGAATGGCTGACACCTGAATTGATTCCTGTGTATATTGAACCCATCCAGTCAAAACTGTTTATTGATCAACAAACAATCATGGGAGAAAAAAAAGACATTTCTTTGGATGTAAATGTTTCAGGAAATGGTACACTGGATATTGCTTTATGGGGTGATGGCATTGTCAGCAAAACACAGCAAATTAAAAAATCAAAAGAAACTCAAACGATCAAAATATCATTTTGTTTAGACACCAATCAGTTAACCAGTTTAGATACAAGTAATATCGATCTTTATATTCAAACAAACTCAAGGGTTGTAAATAAACGCTATTTTTCCATTCCTATTCAACTCAACAACTTCTATTACATTCATTGTTATCCTGTAAATCGTATCAACTGGTTATTGGATGACGTAACTACACCCTGCTGTCAACAAATACAAATAAAATTAAAAGGATCATCAGAATCCGGCAATCACATGCAGATAAATATTCCTGAAACCCTTTCAGCCTATATTGGTTTTGAGATTGTCGATGTTGTAAATGGAAAGATAAATTTCTATTTAAATAAAGACCAGGTAAAGCCAGGTAAAAAAATCGATGATTGCATACATGTTCATTTTTTGCTTGAATCGAACAAACAAGTAACCGCTGAAATACCTGTTTGTATTTATTTACCAAACAGTCATTCATCAGTTTCGTTGAAATCTCCACCAAGAATTTCAAATGATTTGATTCGTGCTGTGATCCAAAACAAAGACAAAAAATACAACTGTATTATTCGTTCAATAAAGTGGAAAAAAAACAAATTTTCTTATGTATGTTCCAAAAATTCAAATAACCCTGACCACTGGCCAATAATATCACCAGAAAGCTCTCAAACATTACATTTCAGATTAAACCAAAAAGCGCCCTGGATTTTTTCATCACGACTAAAAGATGAAATAACAATTCATACAAATTCAGAAATAACCCCTGAATTTAAACAAAAAATTGAATTGTCTATCCAACCTGTTGTTTGGCAAAAAATAAAAGGATTTTTTTCATGACCAATGAAATGATTGACACTCAATTGGCGGCTATAATGGTAATCTTTTTTTGTACCATAACCATCATATATCTCCTGGTAAAAAGGAAACACCTGAAAAAGGATCAGCAATCCATGAATCAGGCGGAATATTTTTTCTCATCACCAAACCAGAATGAACTTGATCTTATTTTTGAGGAAATTGAAAGCGCTCCATTATCACAATCAACTATTGCAAATGTGTTAAAGGATATTCAAAAAATATGGACCAGAAATGGAAGCCTTAATGCCATGGTATCCAATTTTCATAACATTTATATTTCCAATCTTGCCTGGTCTCCCTTTTTAATTGCATTAATTTTCGTCCTTTCAATTTTGGGAAATTTTTTACCTGGAATTATTGCTGTTATTATCCTGGCAACATTTCATTATTCATTAAGCCAGAAATACAAACAATTTTACTCACAAATACATCGCTTTACGATAACGACACTCGTTCCTTGCTTTTCTCAAGAACCACCAGAAAAGCAACTTTCAGACGTTTCAAATACATTAACAATTATCAGTCAAATAATGGATCAGAAATTTAAAGAACTAACCGACAAAATTTTGATCAATCAATCATCATACACAAAACTGTCCGATAATCTTTATGCAACCATTGTCAGCATAGAAAGTGTACAACACCAATTGAGTGACAGCCATCATCAGATTCAAGTCAACCTTAAAAAGTTCAATGAAATTTCAGGTTATATCTTACAACAACAAAGAGACAGCCAGCAAATATTTGAAAATATTTCGCAAAAAATAGATATGAATAAAGAAGATTTATCCGAACTGTATAAACAACTGAAACTGTATTATAAAAATTTATCATTGAGCTTCAAACAAACCATCACTGAAACAGCCGGCATTATAAGAAGTGCCTCAAAAACACAGGATCAAAAGATACAGAAATTACAAAAAAAATACGCTTTGATAGCAAAAAAGAAAGCGAATTCAAATGATACAACAAAATAAACCTTTTCCATCAGGAGATAAAATATCATGTCTACCCAAAAATCAGAAAAACAAATAACCCAGTGCCCTGTATGTGATAAACATTTAAACAAAATTCCTGAAACCTGTTCACAATGTACTTACAAGATTAGATTATTTGCTTCAGAACTGTCAGAAAAAAAGAAAAAAATGCTTCATGATGAAATTGAATTATTACGCAGACAATGGAAAGAAAAACAAAATAAGACTGTTCATATTAGTGATGAGCTAACGCCGCAAAAAGCAATTATTAAAAGAGCGGAGCTGGATGCCAATGTTGTTATCCTGGCAGGATTTTCGGGAAGTGGTAAATCTTCGATCATCGAAATTTTATTTGAATCTTTTGAAAAAGGAAATTTTTCTGGCTACCAATTAGTCAACACCATCACCAGAGATGGTTTAATAGAAAGATGCCGCATAAGAAAGCAACATCCTAAATATATAACCCTTACACCTGATAGAAATCACAGGAAAAATGAAGGCTATCTTCATTCTCGTACATATCTTCATATGGAAATACAACCTGTTGACTTAAGTCGTTATTCCAGAAATTTGTTATTCTTTGATATAGATGGGGTTATATTTCAACAAGGATTAAATTCTGATGAAGACAGGCCAGAAGAATTAACAACGCCAATATTGGAACCTGATCATTTTGTATTGCTCATTGATGCGAATATTATCAATCAATATTCGGTGAAATATGCTTTTAAAGAAAATATCGAACTACTTGATAAATGCATTAACTCGGGTGTTGTTCACAGTAAGATACATCTGCACATTGTTATTTCTAAATGGGATTTAATTAAAAGTCAGGAACCATCTATTGTTGAAAAACTGATTAAAGAAATTAACAGTGAAAAAATGAATATACAAAAAAAATATACTCATTTTAAACATTTGTATTTTGAAAACATAGCAGTACGTCCAGATACGCCTGTTATTGATATGGCATATGGTTTAGATAAGCTATTGCCTTTGTGGATCAATCAAAGAAATTTTGATTTTCATACAAAAAATAATAAAATGATGTCTCCTTTGAATCTTGCTCATAATTTCGATAATATTGTCAATGGATATCTAAGAGATGAAAACTGCATGTTTTTAATTCGACCCAATCGTTTAACATAGTGAAAAACAACCAATGATAAATTCAAATTCCATTATTATTTATCAAACACTTCATGGATATTCCAGAGGACATAAACTGCTGGCATTTTCACCATCGATTTCTTTGGGAGATACAAGGGATGAGATCAATGTTCATAACAATTCAACATCAATCGTTTTATCATCCACCACACAAAATTTATTGCGTAAAATGAGTGATTTATCCGGCTATTATTTGGAAAGTACTTTTGATGGATATTTAACCGGATATCCTCTTGATTCCATTAATTCTTATGCTCTAGCAAAAACCTGGTTTGCAAGAGAAATAGAACGCGATGGTGCAGTTTGGACACACACTTTATTGATTCCAATAACAGGTTTAATAAAGATAAAAAAATTAGCTATTTTAAACCAATGGTTCAAAAGGCCACAATCAATAAAAGACTTTGATGAATACAAAACAGATATTTTTGCCCCACTAGAATATGCTGGCCAAACAGCAAAGAATTACTCAATTGAACAGGTCGAAAAAATTATTGCCCCTTTGTATACCAGCGAAAAGCCTATTATTCTCTCGAGTCATACATCAACACAATACGAAAATCTTATTTTTGCCATTTGGAATCAACAATTTCCAATGATGCAAAAATCTTTTGCTTTTTCTACAGGTTCATTTCGTAATAGAAAATTAAATAATAAAACTTTTCATCTTCAAATAATCCCTCATGAACTGAAAAGACAGTTCAAACAATATGAACCGTGTGCAAGTTTTATCGATTTGAATTCCATCAGCAATGATAAAAATCCAGAAAGTCATGATCCAGAAAGTTGGGTTAAAGCATTAGCCAATGTCATCATAGATACCTCTGAAAAAACAAGTTCACTAAGAAATATATTATGGTCTCAAGCCAAAAACAAAAGAAGTGTTAAGCAACTTATAGATGCCTATTACTTTGCAGAAAGTGTCAAGGATGAATCGAACGACATTTTAAATGAACTTCTGGAGCTAATTAAAAAAAATACGACTGATCATGATCATGACCATGATCCTGACTTGGTAACAGAGTTATTTATGCAGACTATCACATTTTTAAAAGGGGAGAGCAAACGTTCCATTGGTGATTTTGAAATATTACGTTTTTTTATGACAACACAATCGCAAAAATATTTTAACCCTCACATTTTAACAATACGAAAGCGTTCCAAAAGTTTATTCAAACAAAATTCAGTTCCTTTTCAAAAGGTTGTACAAGATATCCAAATCCAAAACGAAAACTTCAATCCAGTGATTTCTGAAATTATCCTTGGAATAACAGACGCTTTGTTAGAAGATATCAAAGATAACAGGTCACTTGTATATCATTCTATTTTGAATAACAACACTTTTCTAGAAAAAATTATTGAGTATTCAAACAGACTCAACATTGATGACTCAACATTAATCGAATTGATCAAAGGCTATGACGATGTATATCACAAGCAATATAAAGATAACGTATTAATTCAACATGTCATCAATTTACTCAACAAAATGTTTCCGGAAGAAAAGGATGGCTCTAAAGTAAAGCAGAAATTGTTAGGTGCTAAACAACAAAGACAGATTTTTTATCATATACCAGAAGAAATATTTATAAATGAGTTAGTTATATCATCCTATCAAAAAATCTTTAATTTTAAAGAATTGAAACTAGGGGAACGAACAGAAAATTTTTGGAATAGTAAATCGAAAAACAGATACTTAATTTTCAATACGTTATTCAAAAGCTATGTATCCAATACACCAAATGAATGGGCAGAGTTACTCATAGGTATTATTCTTAATACCATTACCGAAGATGATCTTATCGAAGGACTAGAAACCCAAAAGCTTGATAGACAAGAATTCGTTTTTGTGTTAAAAAAAAGAAAAGATTTTGCTAAGTCAGGCGACTTTTGGAATCAATTATCAACCAATATACGAACCGAACTGCTTTTTCATTATGATGAAAAACCTGAAACTTTCGAGTTAACAGAAGAAGTGATCGACAACATTATCCGTGTTGGTAAACATACAAAAATTAATATGTTGATAAAAGCAATGGGTAGAGATATTTTTATAGAACATTTAATGGATTATGACGATCAAACAATTATTCAATGGTTTTCTCACATTCCAGAGCCTTCAAATAATGAAATCATAACACTGCTGAATAGTATTTCACCGCGATCAAAATGTGTCACAAAAATATCACCTTCAAAATGGCTTGAATTCGCCCAAAGAGACTATAATGAAAATGAAAAAAATTTCGTTATGCCTTTTATGTTAATACTTGGCTTTGAAAATCATCTAAATAATGTTAAAGAAAAATCTCATTTTTCTGAAGAATTGGTAAAAACGTCTTTTCAAACTGTATATGATGCTTTGAAAAAAAAGAAACTAGATGATAAATATTGGGATATATTGAAAGATAACTATATAAATTGTCCTGAATATCTTTATGAAACAGAATATTCTGTTATTCGTAAACTTAACAATCCAACAGATAAAGAACATTTATGTTGTGCATTAATCAATGCATTTATCAGAAATCACTGGAAACACATATTCTTTTATTTATCAATTAATGAATCTTTCATCTTTAGAGCAATCATAAATAAAGCAACAGCTAAAAGAATTACAAAACATATGGTTTTTTTAAAAAAAATGTATGAAGCAATAAAAGATGATAATGAATATAAAAATGATAAATTAGCTAAGAAAGATTATTTGTCTAAATTTTATGAAAAATTTTATCCCATAAAAACCAAAAAAACAGAAGGATCCAAAAATGTACAAATTAGCGCTTGATTTTGGTACAACCAACTGTACACTTTCCTATGTTGATTCATACAGAAAAGTATTGGAATGTTATCGAATGCGAAGCGCTGATGGATCACCATATATTCCATCGTTTGTAAGATACAATAAGGATGACAACTCCATTGAAATTGGCAGGCCTGCAAAAAAATGCCAAAAAGATGATGACTATAATGTGTATTCTGCATTTAAAATGCTGCTTTCAGAAACCTCTAAAGAACGACTTGAATCGTTTGGATATACAGACAGATTGCCTTATGAATGTGCTAAGGCATATATCAGTCAATTACTCAATTATTATGTCAGTGAAAAGAATTTAAAGCGGGGTTTAGAAAATATTGTTATTACTGTTCCTGAAATATGGATAAAAGAACACAATCATGCCAATCATGATAAACTTCTACAGATTTGTAAAGAATTAAACCTGCCATTAAAGAAATTTGTAAGCGAACCAGTGGCTGCAACGGCATATTTTGTTTACAATAATTATCAGCAAACAAAAAAATGGTTCACAGGCCATGTGCTTGTATGTGATTATGGTGGTGGCACGCTTGATTTAAGCCTTTGCCATGTCAAAAGAGAAAATATTACTGTTTTAGAATGCACGGGTAAAGGACAGGATCAGGAAACGTTAGGCAAGGCCGGAGTTGCTTTTGATGAATATATCATTTCAAAAGTTTACGAACGTGAATATGGTAAACAAATTTCCAGAACAAATCCTTTATTTTCAGAATTTGTTAATAGTTTTGAAGAACAGAAGATCGATGAAAAAAAAGGTGTAGATCATTCCTTAGAGGAATTATTATACAATGATAACAATAAAAAAGTTTTCAAAATTAAAGACATGACTTTTTATGCTGCAGATTTTTTTAATGCGTTTGAACGTGTTAATCATTCTGTCATGAAAAAATCATTGGAAGAAATGGAAACATATTTTAAAATTCATTCCATTGACTATCAAAATCCAAAAAATAACAATTTCAAGATAGTGTTGGCTGGTGGTTTTAGCAGTTTTTATATGGTTCGACATACGCTAAAAGTTTTTTTTGAATATCACCCTGAAATTGATCTTCGGTTTTCATCAGTTTTCAATCTTGAAGACACAGCACTTGCCATATCAAAAGGTGCTGCACTTATTGCAAACCAGTTGATCTCAGTTGATGCAACCTGTCCTGTCAGTGTTGGTATACGTCTGAATACATATAATACAGAATTTGTTGAAGAAATAGATATTCCTGTTTTACAAAAGGGGGTCAAAATTTTAGCTTATGAAAAGCCTGTATTCATAGATGACGATATTATTATAGAAATTGATCCAACCATGAGAGAAACACAGGTAGTGATTTTTATTGGAGACCATGGTAACAGAAAATATATCAAACTCACTCAACACATTGACCAGCTTTTTCCAAACGCTCATGTTCAGGACAATAAATGGCGTGTCGGTTTTTCAGTTACTGAAAATTTTTGTTTTATTTGCATGCAGTAGATAAGGATGGTACAAAAAAGGAAACTCCCCTTCATGATGTATTAAAAAAAGTGAGTGGCCTATTTTTGGATAATAATGAAAAATTACACTGTTAAAAAAGGAAAAGACTATGGCTTATATTGATGAAAATTTGCTTCAAGGAGAAAAATTGGCACATACAACCACTTTACATTGGATTATATTTCTCAAACCATTTTTGTTATTCATATTCTCTTTTATCGTAATGATTTTAATATGGGACGCTGATATTGATATATTAAAATGGATTTATTATGGATTATACATAATATCATTCGGTTTGGCATCCATTGAAACGATCAAACTCATCACCACAGAATTTGGTGTTACCAATAAGCGTGTCATCATAAAAAAGGGGATTATTCAAAGAGATTCTCTTGAGATATTTTTACATAAAGTCTCGGGAATTCAGGTTAATCAAAAAATACTTGGACGAATATTCAATTTCGGAACCATCATTATTTCCGGAACTGGTGGTAATCGCGAATATTTTGATAATATTAATGACCCATTAAAATTAAGGCGTAGTGTTCAAGAACAAGTTGAACTGAACCAAAAATAAAGAACTAAAGCAATGCATGGAGGAATTAAAAATGAAATTGAAACAATCAATATCAGTTATATTTTTTTTCTTATTATTTTTCGGGTGCTCACCTGAGCATGAAGATAAAAAGGTTTTGATCTACAATAAAGATAAAGTATTTTATGTCATATTTAATGATAAACTTGAAATAACTACGAATGATATTTATTCAAATGGATTTAGAATTGGTGAAATTTTATCGCAAGAGTTGGATGATAACAATGATGTTGTTACAAAAATTTCAATTAATGGCGATTATAAAAAACTGATGAAATCCAATACAATATTTTACGTATCTGATGGTGTTTTAGAGTACGATACTGTTGGTGATGAAGGAAAATTAATCAAAGAAGGTTCAAAATTACTGGGCTTTAATGGAAAATCTTCGATGTATTTGTATAAAGCAAGAAATAAAAGTGAACAGTTATTTGAAAAAGTAAAAACTGAAGGAGGCGAATTCTTTGAAAAAGCAAAAAGTAAGGCTGAAGATATATATGAAAAAGCGACAAAATAATACGCACATAACAATCTATCGGGCCTGTAAAAGAAATCAATTATCGTAACACTAATGTATTTGTGTCAGATTTATTTACGAAAAGGTAGCCAGGTTTTTTATTTGAAGAATTATTATTATTTAACAAAACTTTGGCACAAGAAATTTATTTGAGATCATAAATAAAATAACAAAATAACACTCATGAAAATAGTAATAGCCAGGAGCTTTAGTTTCCAAGCTATTATGTTATTTCCTGTCTCGTCCCTCAGGACTGTTGTTGTCTAATTTTTGGGTATGCTTCTATACCAACCCTAATTACCGAATTAGTCAGCCACCGGAAACAACTGAACCCGCACAGCCCCATTCATCCACGCAACCTCATTTGCCAGCATTTGAAACTGAACTGTTGTATCCTCAGTTATACCA
>Ga0272440_1002339_pt1 | contig 14856 bp, 10 predicted proteins | sample SSMMMBAug17_FD_192440 | JGI IMG/M metagenome (GOLD analysis project Ga0272440, IMG submission 192440) | Marine sediment archaeal communities from Little Sippewissett salt marsh, Falmouth, MA, United States - SSM-MMB-Aug17 | ecosystem: Environmental > Aquatic > Marine > Wetlands > Sediment ... | reverse complement strand
TAATAGAACCGGATGACTCCTTTGCATATCTATTAAAAGCTCAAATATTATTTTCTGATCCTTTTTATCAAAGCAAAAGTCTAGCTTTTTTTAAATCAAAACTTAAAGAAAGTGATAAAGAAATATACTATAATAAATTGTGGAATCTTAGAATTCTATCCAGATATCATTTAGGTTGGTCTGCGATTGTTGGTTCTGCCCACAAAACACTGGGATTTAAATATGTTACCATTTGGTGGTTTTTACTTTTTACCGGTCAATTGCTTTTAATTTTTGGATTTTATAAAATATTGATATCCCTTGATTTTAGCTATGATCTAAGAGCGATTTCAATCATTCTGTTTACACTCATTCTTCATAAAGTAGATCATACCAGCACAATGGCTCCAAGAGAATGGGCTTTTGTCGCTTTTTTTTATTTACTTCCTGTGGTATTTTCATATAAAAATTATTATAGTTTTACAGTTTTTGATGCCTTTACTATAATACTACTAACTGTTTTTGGAAGTCTTAGCCACCCAAGATTTTTTATACTCCTTCCTATTGTTGGACTATTTATTGTTATTTACTATTTTAAAAGAATACTAAAAAGAGATACTTCCATTATCAAGCTTATTTTGTTTTTAACGATTTCTCCTTTAACAATAATTATAATACACAAAATATCATCAGCTTATCATTTTCCATTTTTGGGTTTTTCAGATGATTTTAGTATAATGAATAATTTAAGTTTTATAAATTTTACAACATTATCAACTAATCTATTCCCTGCAGCTATGATACTAATCAAAATATTGGGTGATGTTTCATTTTTTTATATAGATGCAATTGTATTGATCATATTAGGTATCATTTTTACTATTAAAAAGAATAGACTCTTATTTTGTTTTTCTGTTTCGCTTTTTATTTGTTCTACTGGTCTACTTTTTCTATACTTTCCAAAACATCCTGGTCAATATTTTTATATGTATAATTCTGTTTACGCACTTTTTTTTGTTATTTTTGAAACACTAGGCCTCCATTTTTTAGCAAATATAATTTCAAAAAGAAAAAAATCGTTTTCTTATATAATTCCTGGATTTTTAATTTTACTTATCATATTACAATTTTCCCTTTTCTTAAGCAAAGGTGTTGATATTATTAATAGATCAAATATTTCAAATCCAGTTGATTTTATAGATAAGATAAATTATAGTTTTTCAAATGATAAAAATTTAATGTTTATTCATCAAGTCCCTCTATATGCTTATCTTATGCAAGGAAACTATAATAGAAAAATTGACATATCAACAGTTAAATATCTGTCAAAGACTGATAATAAAGATGATTACATCGTTGGTTCCTATAATTTGAATTGGACCCCCAAAGGATTTCTTCTTAAAAATGAAGAATATATACGCTTTAGCTTTGAAAACGTTTATAACTTCAAAGAATTCTTTTTATCTCTTGAAACAGATTCTCCTGAAAATTTGTTTTTTGAATTTTTCATTGATGATTCACGCCTGTATAGATATTCCTTCTCTGAACTTATTGATAATAAATCGTTAAAATTTACAAGTGTGAAAATTTCGTATATAGGAAAGGGACAAACTTACTTGCACAGATTTACAAATGCAATCAATGACACATCTCTTTTACCTGTGTTAATACCTTATAAAATTGATTACATTCTACACAAAAGAGTAATATATAACTGGAGAACAAAACTGTTAAGTTTTATTAGATTATTACCCGAAAAAAATCATCAGGGAATAATTCACACAAAGTTTAATACACGAATGAATAATACTTTAAATTTAAAAATAATGAAAAATGATGGTGTATTTTTTATTGCAGAAAGAACCCCATAGCTGGAGATGTTCATGATAAACGCTTCTGGAAAATTTATAGGTGTCGGCGATTTTCAGGTAAATCCTGAAATTAGAAAGTATGTTAACGATGTACTGGATACAGGTCGCCTGTCATATGGACCTTACATTTCAAAATTTGAGCATAATTTTGCATATTTACATGATTGTTTGTTTGGAATTATGAGCAATAGTGGAACAAGTGCGCTTCAAGTTGCTATCCAAACCTTAAAAATTCATCATTCATGGAAAGATGGAGATGAAATTCTTGTTCCTGCAACAACATTTGTTGCAACTGCAAATATTGTACTTCATAATAATCTTACGCCTGTATTTGTTGATATTGAAGATAAGTATTATGGCATTAACCCTAATTTAATAGAAGACAAAATAACTTCTCGAACAAGATGTATTATACCTGTTCATCTTTTTGGTATGCCTTGTCAGTTAGATAAGATTATGGAAATTGCTAAAAAGTATAACCTGAAAGTTATTGAGGATTCATGTGAAACAATGTTTGCAGACTTTAATGGCAAAAAAGTAGGCAGTTTTGGTGATATTGCATGTTTTTCAACTTATATTGCACACATATTGATAACAGGTGTTGGTGGAATATCTACGACATCAAATGCCGAATACGCAGTGACAATGCGTTCTCTCATTAATCATGGACGAGATTCTATTTACATTTCTATTGATGACGATAAAGGTAAAACCAAGGACCAGCTAAATGAGATAATTGAAAAACGTTTTTCATTTATTCATTGCGGACATTCCTTTCGTGTCACAGAACTTGAAGGAGCTATAGGGCTTGCTCAACTTGAAAATTGGGACGAAAATATTACACAAAGACAAAGAAATGCACAATATCTTACAGAACATCTATCAAAGTATAGTGATAAACTACAATTACCTGAAATTCGCCCATTAGCAAGTCATGTATTTATGATGTATCCAATTCTTATAAAAAATGAATTAAAACAAAATATCTGCAATCATTTGGAATGGTTTGGAGTAGAAACTCGAGATATGCTTCCTTTGCTAAATCAGCCTTTTTATAAGAACTATTTTGATAAGCCTGAAATAGATTATCCTGTTTCTGATCGCGTATTAAAAAAAGGTTTTTATATAGGATGCCATCCATATATTTCACCTGATATGCTTGCTCATGTTTGTGAGTGTTTTGATTTGTATTTTAATAAATCAAAAGTCAAAACAAAAAGCACTTCAGTATTGGTTGCCATAACATCATCAAACATTCAGATAACTGAATCTTTATTTTACAAGATAGATACTTCTGCCTTTGATAGAATCATTGTTTTTGATGCTTTTGATACTTTTAAAAAGGAATTTTTTTCTGATGGCACTAAATATCTTATAATTAAACTTAAATCAAAATCATTTTTAGAAATTTACAAAAAAGTTATAGAAATTATACATGAAGACTACATTGTATTTTTTCACTTAAATGGCAGTCAATCTCCAGAAGACATAACAAAGTTAATCTCTCATATTAAATTGGGATATGATCTTGTAATAGCTTCTCGTTTTTTGCCAGGTGGAAAAAGATATGATTCTGACTATGTGGTTCCTTTAAGGGGGTTTGGAAATCGTTTTATAACCTTTATGCTGAATTTAATGTTTGATGCAAATCTGGTTGATAGTTATCAGCCATTTAGAGCAGTTACTCTTAACTTCTTAAAAGAGGCGGATTTAAATTCAAAATTTTTGGCTAATTTTCAAATGAGTATCAGAGCTGTTTTAAAGAATAAAAAAGTATTTGAACTACCGACACAAGAAGCCAAATCTGTTGATACTAAAAATTTTTTATCTGTTATGGGAATAGGATTACTAACTGTCCCAAGACTTTTTATAGAAAAAATTAAACAATATTCAAAATTAATTAAAAGAAAAAAGCACAGAAAGGAAAATAATATACTATGAAAATATCGCTTGTTTTTTTAACTTTAAATGAAATAATAGGGCTTAAATCAATTTTTGATAAAATACCATTAAATGCCGCTGATGAAGTTCTTGCAATAGATGGTGGTTCTACAGATGGAACGATAGAGTTTTTTAAAGAAAATTCTATTCCTGTTTATGTCCAGGATAAGAAAGGGAGGGGAGAGGCATTCAGGCTTGCATTCAAAAAAACAAATGGAGATGCTTTAATATTTTTTAGCCCTGACGGTAATGAAGAGCCAAAAGATATCTTCAAATTTAGACCTCTACTTGAACAAAATAACGATCTTGTTATCGCAACAAGAATGGTTAAAGGGGCACATAATGAAGAAGATGAACAAATTTTTAAACTTAGAAAATGGGTTAACAATGCATTTACCTTGATGGCAAATATCGCATGGAACAAAGGCATTTATGTTACAGACACAATAAATGGATTTAGAGCTATTACAAGAAAAGCCTGGAATGAACTGGCATTGGATGGATCTGGCTACACAATTGAGTATCAAAGTTCTATTCGTGCTTTTAAAAAAGGATTAAGAATCGCTGAATTTCCAACCTATGAAAGTGATAGAATAGATCAGGCTGAAGGCTCTCCAAGCATTAACACAGGTATTGCTTTTGTTAAACTATTCCTGTCAGAAATTGTTAAAGGAAGAAATTATTGATGATTACATTGATTAACCATCAAGGTTTAAAAAAAATTAAGGGGCTCCAATTACAATCTCCAGCACCTTCTATTGGTTTAGCCTATTTGGGAGCTTATCTAAAAAAAAATAATTATTCATATACTGCTATTGATGCTTGTGGAGAAGCAATGGACAGACTAATGCCTTATCGCAATCAAAAAGATTTGATCGTACAGGGATTATCTGTTCAAGAAGTTGTAAATAAAGTTCATTTAAAAACGAAGATAGTTGCTTTTTCTTGTTTATTTAGTCATTGTTATCCACTTGTCAAAGACATGTTCATTCAGATTAAAAAAAAGATTCCCAATGCAACTTTTGTTATTGGTGGAGAACATCCAACATCAATGCCTTTTCATGTATTAAAAGATGGTTTTGATATTGTAATATTAGGTGAAGGTGAAAAGACTTTTCTTGAACTCGTTAATAAAATCAATAATAAAAAGACTTGGAAAGAAATTAAGGGAATTTCATATCTTAACCAAGAAAACCAGATAGTTAAAACTCCTATTAGAAATAGAATTGCAGACTTAGATGAAATTCCATATCCAGACTGGGATAGTTGGTGTATTGAAGAATATATTGCTCATCAACAAACAAGTGGAATCAACTTAGGAAGAACAATGCCTATTTTAGGCAGTCGTGGTTGTCCCTATGCATGTACATTTTGTTCAAATGAGGGAATGTGGACTCGACGTTATATCATGAGAGAACCGAAATCAATAGTTGATGAAATGGAATATTTTCAGTCTAAATATAATATTTCAAATTTTGCCTTTATGGACTCTACTTTTATTATTAATCGTAAAAAAACCTTGAGTTTTGCTTACGAATTAATCAAAAGAAATCTCAACGTAACTTATCAGTTACCTGCAGGTACACGTTGCGAACCATTTAATGAGGAACTTGCTTTTGCTCTAGAACAATCAGGTTTAAAAAATTTTGCCCTTGCACCGGAATCTGGTTCTCCGGATGTTTTAAAATCCATAAATAAACATATCAATATAGATACTTTTTTTAAAGTTGTGCGTATTATTTTAAAAACAAGAATGACTATTGGATGCTTTATTGTAATTGGTTTTCCTTATGATAATCACAATACATTAAAAGCATCTCTACGACTGGTAAGAAAGTTAGCTATTATGGGGGTTCATGATATAACTGTCAGTCAGTTTACACCTTATCCAGGTTCCCTGGAGTTTCAAAAACTTAGAGCAAAAGGAATAATTGAAGATAATTTGGATGAATTAAATAATATTATTGACTTTTATTCTTGTTCTGAAAAATCTTATAGTTCTGAAATATCCTCTAAAAAACTCTATTATTGGATGTTATGGTTGTATATTAATTTTTATGTAGTTTCTTTTATTATCAGACCATGGCGAGTATTAAAAAATTTTTGGGTTTATCTAAGAAAAGGTTCTGAAAATACAAGATATATGAGATTAGTTAATGAATTATTATTTAATCGTCGCAAGTGGAAAAAAAAGAATTCACACACAATTGAAGTATAAGCTTCTCTTTTCTCCTTGCTTGTAAAAAATATTGATTATAATTATAATTGAAATGGATGATAAGACAATGAATAAATCAGCTCTAATTTATGTTGCTGGTCATCGTGGAATGGTAGGTTCTGCTATTCTTAGATTATTACAAAATAAAGGGTACAATAATTTATTGTTCGCAGAAAAACAAAAATTGGATCTTAGAGATCCCATACAAGTTGAAAAATTTTTCAACAAAAATAAACCTGATTATGTTTTTTTTGCTGCAGCAAAAGTTGGAGGTATCCAGGCAAATATAGAAGATCCTGTTGGATTTTTATATGATAATTTAATGATACAAAATAATATTATCAACCAATGTTTCCACTACAAAATAAAAAAAATTTTATATTTAGGAAGTTCTTGTATCTATCCCAGAGAATGCCCTCAACCAATGAAAGAAGAATACCTTCTAACAGGACCTCTGGAGCCAACAAATGAAGGTTATGCTTTAGCTAAAATTACAGGCTTTAAGCTGCTAAAATATTATCACCTTCAATATGATATGTCTTTTGTTAGCCCAATGCCATGCAATCTATATGGCCCAGGGGATAGTTTTGATTTAAAAAAATCTCATGTTCTATCAGCTTTAGTTAAAAGATTTGTCGATGCCACTGATGAAGGAAAGAATGAAGTCACATTATATGGTAGCGGTATTGCAAGAAGGGAATTTATGCATGTTGATGATCTGGCAGAAGCGTGTTTTGTTCTAATGCAAGAATATGATAGACCTGAACTAATAAATATTGGCTGGGGAAAAGATATTTCAATCAAAGAATTGGCATACCTAATTGCTAAAAAAATCCTCTATCCGGGTATAATAAAATTTGACACCGAGAAGCCCGATGGAATGCTTCGGAAATGCCTTGATATTCATAAAATGAATGATATTGGATTTACACCCAAAATATCTCTTGATGAAGGCATTTCACAAATGATCCAACTTTATAAATCAATCAAAAATAAGATGACAAACATTTTGCACTAAAGCTGAATCATCCACTCAATCATGGAGGGGTTGATTTTTGAATTCCGGGGACACCAGTTCCTTTTTTTAATTATAATTTAATTTAACATGTGTATATATTATTTCATGACAAAAAATAAAAATTAATTATCAATGAAAAAAATTTAAAAGTGAATTTATCATGTGAGGTGGGTTCAAAAATTGGTTATTTTGATTATAAAATAAAACATTGTGGTGGGTCCAACTTTGTTTGGTGACAACACGAACAGGTTATTTATTTATTTGTTATTATTAATAATTGCTACGTCTTACATTATTTGAACCAAATAGTCTCAAATTATTTGACCTAGCATCAATATTAAAATAGATTAAATGTGGCTAATATTATAAATTTAAAAATCATCAATATTGATTTTTAAATTTATAAGAAGGCGCACTAGAAGTCTTGATACTTTCTAAAAAAATAAAAATTAGCTTTCTGTTTAAAATTAATCAGGTAAACTTTTTAAGAATTTTTTCATGATGGTATAATGGCTATCTATGACTTTTCCTACTCCAGAAAAACGTAGAAATCCATTTTCAATTTCTTCTGTCAAGTAATCTTCTAATAATTCTAATATATTGGTATTTGGTATTATTTCACTAAAAATTTTATTTATCCCTCCAGATAGCTTAGGCACAGATATTTTTTCTGCTATCTGGTTGTAAATCGTTCTTTCAAACGCATCTATACCTTTAACATTAAGAGCATCTGAAACGCCTTTTCCTCTTCCATCTTCATGTATAAGAATAGAGGGCTTTCTTTTACTTAAAAAGAAAATATGACCATGTACTCTATAACCAACGTGCAGGTCACATTTATCATAAAGTTTTAGTTTATTAAGATCGTGTGAAGTATCAATCGTTCGAAATCCCAATTTTTCAGCTTCTTTTTTCAAAATCAAATTATTTTCGTTCTCTGTTTTAGGAGTAAATTCATCAGATGATGAAATTCCCCTGTGAAAGGAACAATAAAGATCATTTGCAGGAAAAATTTTTTTTAGTAATGCCATAATATCTATACTCTGCTGCCTGTAAATAGGTCTTTGAGCAGGTGTATATATAATTTTTTTTACTTTTTCAGGCCTTTCCATTTCTTTTCCTATAGAATTTATATCGTACCAAACAGGACAGCCCGTCATCAAAATATTTGTTAAGCCATTTTGTATTAAAGCTTTTTTGGTCAAGTAATCTCTACAACTTATATATTTTGTATTTTTATTAATTTTTTTTAGTATTTTCAAAGATTTATTTGAAAACTTGTATTTTTTTAATGTAATATGATCTCCAGGAAAGCCCTTCCATCCAAGTCCCATTGGAATAATTGGAACCTTAATATCATTAATATCTGGCATTAATTTATAGATGTTGGGATAAAAATATTTCTGAAATCCAGGCCCTCCCATAATAATAATGCCACTGCTTTCATTAACTGTATCAATTTTATTGTCAAGTGTTTTCCAATGAGGTAGCTGAATTAATTCATGTTCCGGTCTATGCTTTTTTAATAATCTTTTACATCTTTCAGTTATTAAATAATCACCAATATTTTTTTTTGCCCCACTTAAAACAATATACATTCCTTATACCTCCTTTGCAGTCAATAGTAAGTCAAAAATAAACCATATTTAATGAAATTGTCCATTTGTTTTTAAATATTCATAATGTTCAATATTTCTGTATTTAAAAACTTTCGCAGGGTGTCCACCTGCAATAGCACATTTAGGGATATCAGACACAACCACACTCCCTGCCTGAATAATAGCGCCTTCTTCAATCGTGACTCCACCTAAAATAATTACTCTATTTCCCAGCCAAACATTATCCTCAATAAAAATATTTTTCAACCTGTATGTATTATCATATGGTATTTTTTTTCCATAATCATAGTTGTGATTTTGGCTAATCATCATACATTCTGTACCAGAATGAAAATTATTTCCTATGACAACTTTACCAGCTCCTGATATTTTTATGCCATTGAAATTTACATTATGACCCAAAAAAGTATTTTTTGTACAGTAAGATAAATGGTTTACAGATAAACTTTTACCATAAGCCGCACATGTCTTTTTTATTTTTTTTAAATAAAAATTTTTTAATAATTTTTTTAGTAAACTTGCAATCGTTCTTTTGAAGAGACCTATCATAAAATATTCCTGACTACTGAAGCTTTTCATTCGTTATTTAAGTCCTTATAATTTTTACAATTCAAATTCATGAATGTTACATACTGTTGCCCATATAAAAATTATAATCAACTCCAAAGTTTTCAATAATATAATATATCTTCATTGCACTGCCCATGTTCGATCAATTAAAGAATAAAATACAAAATGTATATAATATAAACTGAATAAAGTCTATTATAATTATAGATTTGCAAAAAAAAGTTTGGGATCAATATAAGTTAACGAATAATTATTGATTGACTCATAAATATCGTTTTCATTATTAACCAAAAATGCATGACTTCTTTCTAAAAAATATTCCATATTTTCTATACCTAGTAAGTTAACTAAAATCGCTTTACATCCAAGCGCTATTGCTTCAAAGATTGCAGTTGAAAAGATACCTACTACAAATTCAGAGGAAGCCAACAAGCTATAAGTATCAATAGAATTATGTCTTATTAATATAAGATTATTCAAAGCTTTTAATTTACTCGGAGAAGGATAAATCTTTCCATAAGTGATTTCACTCGGATGAGGTTTAAAAATTACAGTAAAATTTTGATATTTCAACGCAAAATTGTATGCAATTTTAAAAAGTTTTTCTCCCATAGGCTGCTGTGAAATAAACAGTATCTGATTTTTTATTTTCTTTATTGTAATTTTTTTTATTTTTTTTTCTATATATGGGAACCCATCAAAAACTATTTGTTGTTCATTTAACGGTAGCGGTGTCGTTTCATACCAATATTTCCCAAAAAGCATCAGTTTGTCTGGAAAGTAATGTATCTTCTGTTTTGAAGGATAGCTGTAGCCCAAATGATATTTACCCATAAATCCATGCTGAAACTCAACTATTTCAATATTATTTTTTTTACATGCAGCTACCAGAGGTTTCTGACCATAACTTACGACCAGATATACTCTTTTGGTTTTTTTTCTGACTAGCAAAGCATCATAAAAATTATATTCAAGTTTAAAATTACTCACCTGATTGATTGTTATGGTGTATAAATCAATTTTAACATTAAATTGATTATAAATTTCATCTTGTAACTGCCTTAATAATTTTATGTGGTCGTCAAAAATATTTACTCTTTTTTTGGGGGAAAATTTATTCATTAAGGCCTGAAATAAAAATGAAAAGTAATTATGATCCAAATAACTTCTTTTTGAACTTTTTCCACAATAATGAACACCATTATATGCTGCTTCAATAAGTTCGTAGTTGATATTATTTTTCTTACATTTATTTACAAAATCGTTTGTATAAATATCAATGTATAAATCCTGAAAAACAACCTTTCTTGGATGCTCAAATATAAGGATATCAACTGTTTTTGATTTATTAAAAGTTCCATATAAATAGCTAAAATAGACAGATTTTAATAGTTGCTTAAATTTTAAAAATCGTTGCTTTATTACTTTTTTATTCTTTTTTATTTTTTTTTGATCAGGTTGATTCTCAAGAATTGCATCATAGATAATATGTAGCAATCTGAAACGTATCAATTCCCAAAAATAAATACGATCAATCGTTTTACTAAAAAGATGATATTTTTCCTCTATGTCCCAAATAAAATTACAAATATCACGAATGTTAGTATTCAAATTAACTTGTTTAGGCGTTGTCATGAATCATTTCCCATTGCAATATATCATCTGCCTTTATTTCTGAATTTGTTTTTCTTCCAATAATATGTTCCAAGTTTTTTGGAGAAATTCCATATGCAGGACGCTTAAAAGTAAGATCATCTTTTTGAATGATATGTCCTTTTTTCATATCGTGAATGGCAACTAAACTTCGACGAGCATTTTCGCGAGCAAGTGATTCAAGAGGTAAGGCAGCTTTTTTAAAAGATCCAATTATAGAAAAAATTCGGTCTAAATTTTTACGAAATTGAACAAGATCTACCTTATCCATCGCGTGATAATGATCGTTTCCAGGAAGTGTTTTATCATGAGTAAAATGTTTTTCAATAATAACAGCGCCTAATAAGGAGGCAATTTCACATGTTTTCATATCATTCGGTAATGTATGGTCCGAATATCCGATAAGATAGTCAGGGAATTGGCGTTTTAAATCTACAATCATTCCAAGATTTGCATTTTCATCCTTTGTCGGGTAGTTTAATATACAGTGCAAAATAGCTAGGGGATTATTATATTCTTTTATCCAACCAACAGCATCATGAATTTCATCAAGATTACTCGCTCCTGTTGATAAGATAATAGGTTTATTAAACTTACAAATATATTCAATAAAAGGTTTATTCGTAATATCAGATGAAGAAATTTTATACACATCCATCAAATCATTTAAGAAAGTAGCCGATTCAATATCAAAAGGAGTACTCATGAAAGAAATACCAGATTGATCACAATATTGTTTTAAATGAATGTATTCCTTTTTCCAAAAAGCATCATATTTTTTAAATAATTCAAATTGGGTTGAGGTAGGTTCTTTTGTCATATCCCAGTATGCAGGTGAATGCTTTGATGCCAATGTCTTTGCAGTGTAAGTTTGAAACTTTATGGCATCTGCTCCTGAAATTGCTGCTTCATCAATCAAGCGCTTCGCCAAGTCTAATTTTCCCTCATGGTTAACACCGGCTTCTGCTATGATGAATGGAATACAAGGAGTATTTAAGATTGAATCTTTATGATTAAAGAGTATGTCAATATTCATTGCTTACATTTTCGATAATTTGTTTGATCATTCTGTTTACATTTGAACGTCCTTGTCGACAATCTGTTTTTTTCATCAGATTAGACATTTTTTGACGTAAATTCTGATTAATAACCAATTTTTTAAATTCTTTTAAAATTTCGCTTTGTGAAACTATTTTTCCTATCCCTAAATTAATAAATCCATTTTGACCATATGGAAAATAATGCGTTAGTTCTCTTTCATTCTGAGCCATTATTATGGCTGGAATCGCTAACGAAGCTATTTCATAAGTGGTTCTTCCACAAGCTGAAAAAATGATATCTGATTGAAGCATATAATCAGATATTCTATTGATATCTATAAATATTTTTGCTTTGTTATAGGGTTTTAAAGAATCATATTTGTGATATCCTATCCCAGTAACTATATTTATAGTAATGCTATTTGAAAGACAGTAATCATAAATACTATTAAGAACTTTCAAGGTGTAATTATTTGGATCTGTTCCACCAAAACATAATAAGACATTTGAAACATTTTTGTTGACTTTTTCTACAGGGGAAGCCAGCAAAAACTCATCTCTCAAAACAAAGTATTGATGTCCAAAATAGCTGTTTTGAATTATTTTTTTTTCAGAATAAATAGCATTAATGACAAGATCAGCAATTTGGGATCCTTCACCCCTATCTTCAAAATTAATAACTTTAATACGCTCTTTTTTTAAAGCATCAATATATGCATAAGAATTATCTAATCGGTCATTGATAACGATGTCTGGTTTTAATTGAATAATGTCTTTGACAATATCATCCGCTTGTTGCATTATTACTTTATAATTCAAAGAACTAATTTTATCAAAGGCAAGTTGACTCTTGTAATCTACGATAAATTGAACATCATGATCAAGTATATCATTAGCAACCAATAGTGTATTGTATACATGCCCTAAACCTACATCCAAATTTCCAGAAACAACAAAAAGTACTTTTTTTCTTTTTAAGTAAAATTCACAAATGTTCCAGTCTTCATATGAATCAATATCTAGTTCTTCACCATTAGATAATAAAAAAAGATCAACATTTTGACCAATGCGATTGGTCTCTGTTATAAGGTGTCGCTTTGTTATCAAAAAACCACCAGTTTCTCGATATACAGGTTGCAAATATTGCCTGTTCAGGCGTTTTTTGAAATTAGGAACAAATTGTCCTTGATTTTTTTTCCAGCTAAGATGGAAATCTTCTTTTGCAGAAATAAGAGTGTCAATTTCTGGATGAGATAAAATATATTCAATTGCTTTATCAATTGTTGATACTTTTATCAAAGGAGATGTCGGTTGCAGTGTAATTACATAACTATATATTTTTTTTTCTTTTAGTTCAATATCACTTAAAGCATTATGTATGACAGGATCTAATGTTACATTATCTTCTGAAAAAAATTTTTTCCGAACATGAATTTTAGCTGATAATTTTTTTGATATGGATAGAATTTCCTCATCATCACTTGATACATAAACGTCAAGGTTGTAAATTGAGCATAACGCATTATGAATAGCATAGTAAATTAATGGCATATCATTCAGAGGGCGAACATTTTTCCTTGGTATCCCCTTTGATCCACCACGGGCAGGAATAATTGCCAAAATATTCATATGGAAATCTTTCTTTAATAATTTAAGTACATAATAAAACTGTTCAAGTATATTTATATAGTTTTGTCGTTAGTTAAAAGATATTGAGAAGTGCCCATCTTTATTAACTTTTCCCTTCTCAAATTATAAATGCTATCACAAAATTCAACAGTCGTCAACCCTATGTGTAACAGTAACAATAACAATGTAACAATACAAAAATATTATAGATTTAGTGATCAAATATTTAAGAACAAAAATAAAAATTGAAAGCAGCGAATAAAGAATAATACTAATATTTTAATATAGTTATTCACAAATAGCATATATTTCTCCAAAACGAATTTCATGTTTTACTACCTTAATTCCTGCATCATGCAATTCATTTGTTAATTGTTCAAAAGTATATTCCGTATAATGACCAGGATCAAGACGATAATCAATATTTAGACTTTTTTTGTATAAGACAATCCATTCTCTGTTTATCATTGGCAGTCGAATCAGAAAACGTTTTTTAGAATCATCATTCCATTTAACCTGATTTAATAATTTTCTTAAAAAATCAACACGGTTTTCAATATGCTCCAAAACATTTGACATAATAACACAATCAATAGGCTTGCATGAGTTATAATTATAACTTGTTGCATCAGCACATAAGTATTTAATATTAGATTTATTATTATTTTCTATGGCTGTTTTTAGGTTAGATTCATTAATCTCTATGCCATATACAAAAGATGCTTTTTCTGCCAACAATAATGACATCATCCCCGTATTACATCCGATATCTAAAACTGTCCAACCATCCTGTATCTGATCTAAAAACCATTCCTTGTACTTCATAATATTATGTTTTGGATGCACACCGTCATTTAGCACCCCTGCATAAATACCACTCCATTTATAAGAAAAGGAATGCGCATAAAGAAGAGGTTTTATTAGTAGTTTTGCTAAAAAACGATTTATGATAATTTGTTTTAGTATTTTTTTGATATTTTTAATCATAGATTTAACATTTATTTAACTTAAAATTTATAACTAAATTACAATTGGTAGATTGTAATTTAGTTTATTATTAGTAGTTTGCGTAGTTTGCTATTTATAACTAAAATTGATTACCTACATCTGTATTTTTAAAAATAAACAAACAGCTATGATTAGAAAAAAAACAAAGTAAGATATCAAGAAGCACCTTAAACGCTTTAACAGGCTTTGCAGGATGATTATATATAATAGAAAGAACTTTTTTTAAACTTGAAACTTCATCTTTTAAACCTTTAACTCCATCAATATGTATAACTTCTAACAATTTAAACCCATAATCATTATAATTATT
>Ga0272440_1002338_pt1 | contig 14857 bp, 11 predicted proteins | sample SSMMMBAug17_FD_192440 | JGI IMG/M metagenome (GOLD analysis project Ga0272440, IMG submission 192440) | Marine sediment archaeal communities from Little Sippewissett salt marsh, Falmouth, MA, United States - SSM-MMB-Aug17 | ecosystem: Environmental > Aquatic > Marine > Wetlands > Sediment ... | reverse complement strand
GTGTAAGGACTGGTGCTGTACTTTTAATTAACAGGGCATTCTCTTCTTTTATAATATGATCGAATGAATGTTCTATTAAATCTAATCGTTGACGCAGCGTTGAAGAGGATGGGCAGGACGTTAATCTCGCATCAATCAGTTGTGCCAGGAACTCTAAATGGCCTTGTTTTTCTGATTGTGCCTTTTCCAATACTGTTTCGAGATTCTGTGCCATATCTTTCAGACTATGATCAATGACCTTTTGCTTGAATTTTTCTATGTCATTCAATATCGTTGCCTTCTTTTTCATTACTTTTCTTAATAAAAAAGCAACGCAATCATCATCAAGTCCATAGCTGTAAGCATGTCTGAATACATAACGAAACCCTCTAAGTTCATCCATGTTTTTATAGTTTTCTTCTGATAGAAGCGCAGGCCGAATGCCTTTAATATTTATTCGCATTCTTTTTAATATACTTTTGTGATATATATAAACAGGCTAACTAAAAAAAACTAATTGAGGTGTTTCCATTTGAAATTGCTGGTGGGGTTAATTTGAATTGTTGTTGACATATAGAAATAGAATCTAAAAAACAAAGCAGGATAGAGCGATTGTTCAATTCAAGGATTTCAGACTGAGTGAAAAGTTAACAATAGATCAATTTGACTTTTACTATGACAAATCAAGAAAAGACCATCAACAATAAAAGGAAAAACTTATTTATGAATATTGAAAGAATAAAAACGCAACTTCCAAAAAATCCAAATATCATGGGAAAAGAGGAATTTATTAACACCGCAGTACTTGTTCCACTTGTCCACTCAAAAGGAAAAATTCATTTGTTGTTTGAAGAAAGATCTTCATCCATTCGTCAGGGGGGTGAAATCTGTTTCCCAGGAGGGTTTTATCAAGCACAAGTCGATATTAACTTTGAGAAAACTGCTATTCGTGAAACCATTGAAGAACTGGGCGTAAATGAGTCGCAAATAGAAATTATCGGCGCGATGGATACATTGCTGGCTCCCATGGGCGTTACTGTCGATCCTTATGTCGGTATACTTCATATTGATGATATAACTCAAATCAGTTATGACAAAAGGGAAGTTGCACGAGTATTTTTGTTACCAGTGAGTTATTTTCAAAAAAATCCACCAGAGATATATCAGGTCAAGCTTAAGGCGCATCCATTTGAAAAACAAGCGGATGGCCACAAAAAAGTTTTTTTGCCAGTAGAAAAGCTGAAGCTGCCCGAAAAATATCATCAGGCATGGGGTGGCATTCCATTAAATGTATATGTATATCAAACACCTGAAGCTCTGATTTGGGGACTTACTGCAAAAATTTTATACTATTTTTTGAAAATGCTATAGGAAATCTAACATTTTGATTTTTTTTTGAGAATTATGATTTGATATTGGAGAATCGCATATTAAGATGTAACGCCTGAGACAATGGCATTTCCTCTGAGAAAATTTGCGATATGCATTTTTTTACCGGATGCGCTTTGGATTTCTATAATTGAGAGGGCCCCATCACCAGTTGATATCCATAGTTCATCTGGAAATGTTTTCAACAAACGACCCGGTGCAACTTTTTCATGCAGGTCCACCTGTTTTGCTTTAAAAATTTTTATTCGTTTGTTGTCTATAAATGTAAAAGCACCGGGCCAGGGGGTCATACCTCGGATATAATTCAGTATCGTTTTTGTGGGTTTATCCCATTGAATTAGACCATCCTTTTTGTTTAACATTCGGGCATATGTGGCCCGGGTATGATCCTGGGGTTGTGGAGTAATGGTATGGTTAGAGAGGTCCCGAATGGTTTCGATAAGCAATTGTGCGCCTTGATATGCCAGACGATCATGAAGCATTCCTGCGGTTTCATCCTTATCAATATTGATTGGTTTCATTTTTAAAATATCGCCAGTATCAAGTCCCTCATCTAACTGCATTATTGAGATGCCAGTTTCAGTACATCCCTCAATAATTGCCCACTGAATTGGTGCCGGCCCCCGGTATTTCGGAAGGATGGATGGGTGAACATTCAAAACCTTATTTTTAGGTATCTCCAGAATATTTTTTTTTAACAATTGCCCAAATGCGACCACTATCAAGAAATCTGGATTTAATGCTTTTAATTGCACGATGCTTTCAGATGAATTGATTGAATTGGGTTGAAAAATATTCAACCCCAATTCAAGTGCTTTATTTTTAACTGGCGGTGCTTTTAATTTTTTACCTCTGCCCTTTGGACGATCAGGCTGTGTGATAACCAGTGGAATATTGTAACCACTTTGATGAAGTTCAATTAAAGATGGCACCGCAAATTCAGGTGTCCCTAAAAAAATAATGCGATACTGTTTCATTTTCTTTTCTTTGTTTTTCTTTTTTTCTTAATTCGTCGTTTATACATTTCTCGTTTCAGAGAACTTACGTAATCCACAAGTAATGTTGCATTAAGATGATCCATTTCGTGTTGAAGTACAATACTGAGATATTCGTCTGTTTCAATATCAATGACATTATTGTTTTCATCCTTTGCCTTAATATGAATTTTTTTAAATCGATGAACATCTGTACTGAAATTAGGGACACTCAGACATCCCTCTTTTTCAGAAAGAACCTCGCCTTCAGTTGATATCACTTCAGGATTGATAATCACCGAATAATTTCTAAAACTCAGACGTTCATCATCAGTAAGACCTTCCTCCAAATCTTTTCGTTCGAGATCATACAGTATAAGTTGTTTGCTGACTCCAACCTGAGGCGCGGCTAGTCCTATTCCATGAACAGAGTACAACGTATCAGCCATATCCTGGACCAGTTGATGTAGTTTATCATCAAAGATCTCAACAGGATCTGCTTTTTTTTTTAATACAGGATCAGGGTATGTATAAATATCTAAAATTGCCATATCCTTACTCTTTTTTTTTAATATTCAAGTTTTTTTGTCATGACTTGTGATAAAATTGATACGCCGGCTTGATCTGGGAAGATCTGTCATGTCATCTTTCAAAAAAAACTTGAACTTCAGACTTTGTATATAATGAATGTTGCTCAGGTTTTTACCTGGAAGTTCGAATTGAAATACCTGTAATAAAAACAGATATAATCCCTGCAACAATCACTGGAAAAAGCTGTGTTGCATGGTTCACAATAGTAAACCCGGTCGCATCTTGCTTATCAACTCCAAAGATTGTTAGCGCAAAAATCCCACCCGCTTCCCAGAGTCCCCATGCCCCTGGAACTGATGGCAATGATATAAAAAAACAAATGATGACCATAAATGCACACATTTCAAAAAAAGTGACGTCCATATTTTTACATCCAAAAGTCATCAAATAATTGGAAACTGCAATTAAAACCCAAAGTGTCATTGAAAGAAAAAAACAATGCATTATAACACTGGGTCTTTTAAAAAAAGAAAAGCCATTAGACACATGATCTATAATCTTAATAACTGGATGAATGAAATTACGTTCGATCATGCCTTGAATTCTATCTCCGGCAAAATAAAAAAAATTGGAAACACTATTTAAACAAATCTTTATCAATGATTTTACTGATTCAATATTTAAAGATATAATGCAAAAAATAAATAACAGAAATCCCCAAAAAAAATGAACAGCAACTGATGATAGTAAATTATGAGAAAGGGTAAAATTGCCGATACTCATTTCATAATTGGGTTCAATATCAACATACATAATGACAACCAAATACAACAAACATAAAATAATAATGTCAAATAGACGTTCAGTGACAACTGTCGTTAAACCAGCAGGTATCGGAATCGCATTTCTCTTATTCAGTATTATGGGACGCGCGATTTCTCCAAGACGTCCCGGGAGCATACTGTTCATCATAAATGCAATGGCTGTAAGATGGTATGCCATGTTAAACTTTAATGGATGAATTTCATTGACAATGATTTTCCATCTGTATGCGCGTATCAAAAAGCTGAGTAAGTTTATTAAAGTGGAGATGAAAACCCAACGATAATCAATCGATAATGAATATTCCCAAATGGAATGAAAAGGCACATTCGTAAAAGTATAATACAGTGCACTTATCGATAATGCGATCGCTGTAATATAGTAAACCCATTTCATCGCGAGGCCTGAATGCTTTCAAATACTTGTTTTGCATTTTGAATATCCTGCTTTATTTGGACAGTGAGTGCGTTAATGGACTCAAATTTAATTTCTCCCCTAAGACGTTCGATAAAATTTACACGAATTTTTTGATCATAAAGATTTCCAGAAAAGTCAAGGAGATGTATTTCAAGGGAATATTCTTGATCCCCAAAAGTAGGGGAGCAACCAATATTTGCAACCGCATCATAAAGTTTATGATCAAATAAAACCCTTACAGCATAAACACCACTTAAAGGTTTGAGTTCATCATGAAGTTTAAGATTTGCCGTCGGAAATCCCACCTGTGAAGCACCTCGATTTTTTCCGTGCTGAACAGTTCCCCTGACCTGATAATACCGACCTAACATTTGTTTTGCCAGTATCAAATCCCCAGATGCCACAGCCGTGCGAATTGCGGTAGAACTAATACGTGTTTGAGTTATATTATCAACAGCTTCCCAGGGGACCACTTGAACCGAAAAGCCAAACTCATTTCCATATTCATGTAATAACTGGATATTACCTTCTCGCTTTTTTCCAAAACTATAATCATTGCCAATAACTACTGATTTTACACCGATACGATTGACCAAAATATCTTGAACAAACTTCCGTGCAGATATTTGAGAAAACTTTAAATTGAATGGAACAACGATTAAATAATCAAGACCAACCTGTGACAATAATTCTAATTTTTGTTCGTATAATGTGATTAATGGAAAAGGACAACCTTCAGGCTTCAAGACTTTCATGGGGTGTGGTTCAAACGTCATGGCTGTAGCCGTACCATTTATTTCCTGAGCAGTTTCCACAACTCTATTAAACAAACGCTGGTGCCCCAGATGAACACCATCAAAGTTTCCTATTGTTAAGACAGCCCTTTGAAGTGGTGAGCTAATATTATCTGTACCTTCAATCTGTTGCATATTAATCCAATTGAATAAAAAATAAAAAAATTCTTGACAAATATTAATAGAATGTATATAACACAAGAATTAGAACAAATCAAATTCTTTTTGCCGAAGTGGCGGAATTGGTAGACGCGTCAGGTTCAGGGTCTGGTGAGGGTTCCCTCGTGGGAGTTCAAATCTCCCCTTCGGCATACTGTTTCATAATAAAGTCTCCTTTTGTACCAGAAACCAGTGGGTTTATGCTCACTGGTTTTTTCATTTTAACTAAGGACCCACGAAAATTTTACCCCTTTTTTGGGAATGCGCCCAATGTTAGCCATGTATTTTTTTCTGATAGATACCTTCTTCAAAAAAAATAAAGTGAGATCGGTCAGAAATGACTTCAAATGGAAAGTCTGGTTCAATGACTAAAAAACCATCTATTTTTAGTGATTGATAGAATGCGTCAAATATAGATAGCTGAGTTTTTCTATCAAACATACCCAGAACATTACGACAAACAATAAAATTATAGTGATGAACCAGAGGGACCTTAATTTGATAGATTAAATTCATGCATTCAAATGATATATCTTTTCGAATTCTTAAATTTAAAGAATAGCCTTCAGGCAATAAGGTAAAATGTTCCTTTAAATATATGTCTGGAACGTTTTGAATAAATTCTTTCTTATAAACCCCCTTTGATGCGATATCGATAACACCTTGAACCATATCTGTTGCAAGGATGTGTATGGTCGTTTCAGGAGTTTCAGAGAGGATTTCATTTAAAATGATTGATAGCGTATAAGCTTCTTCACCCGTAGAGCAACCAACACACCAGGTTTTAATATGTTGTTGGGCAGCCCATTTTTGACTTGCTTGAATCATAGGAATGCATTTTTCTGCAATGATAATCAATTGATTGTAATAATGAAAAAACACTGATTCATGATCCATAAAAAGCGCAGAAACTTCTTGTATTTCTTCTAAATTATCTTTGCACATCAGTTTTTTTAAATAATTTGATTTATCTTTTATCTTATGTTCAAACATTCTAAATCGGATATGAGATTTCAGATTGTCATGGTCTTTTTTGGTAAGATATAATCCCGAATGAAGATTAATTGATGCTTTGATATCAATAAAATCTTGAGCTGTGAGTTGACGTTTTTTTGCAATGGTTTCCATGGTAGGAGGAGGCAAAAAAACAGGTCGTTCTTTTTTATTTCGGATAGGTCTACAAGTGTATGCATAATTTCGGAAAAGCTAATAAATTTAAGCTGTTAACTTAAAATCTGAAATTTTGGCATTTTATAAGAATAACAGGTTGTTAGGAAAAAATGTATACACTTATAGACCTATCCGTTTTATTTATGAAATCTGAAGACGTTTTCTGAGGAAAATCATTCAGGAATGAGGGATCCCATTGAACAGGCGGAAATTTTATTGAACAACTCGAATAATCTTTTTGATATACCAGGGCGCTTCCAAATTTTTGCATGCATAACTTTGATTTTGATGCAATCGAGGCCTGACCATTGAAAAAAATGAAGCCACCTGGCCTTAACGCAGAACAAAGCTTTATTATTATTTCATTTTGAGTTAACTCGTCAAAGTAGAACAATACATTATTGCAAAATATAATATCAAAATGCTTCATTTGTTCTATACTATTATTTTCGACTAAATTTAAAATATCAAAAGATATGTTTTTCTTAAGGGCTGGTTTTACCTTGTATCCTCCATGGATTTTTTCAAAATATTCATTCAGATATTTTGCAGGAATGCTCTTTGCGATTCTTGCATCATAAAGGCCTTTTTTAGCAAAATTCAAAGAGGGCTGATCAATATCTGATGCTTTAAGATGAAATGTCCAGGGAGGTTTTAGGGATGAGTTTAAAATAACTGAAATAGAGTAAGGCTCTTCACCAGTAGAACAGGCAGCAGACCAAATTCTAATATTCGTATAATCCAAAATAGAATAATGCATTTTTATTTCAGGAAGGCAATAATGTTCCATGCAGATAAACTGGTCTAAATCTCTAAAAAAAGATGTGTGATGATTTAATATGCTAGCAGTTAATAATGATATTTCACTGTCTTCGTCAGAATGATTGACCAGTTTCAATAGATGAATGTAATCTACTGGGGTTTTTGCATTTACAATTTTCATTCGTTTCAATACTTTAAGGCCCATCTGATGATATTTTTTTTCTTCAATGACAAACCCAGAAATACGCTTGATAAGTAAACTGATTTCTTTTAACTGGTCTTGAGTAAATTTCATTATTTATTTTCCTTCACCTCAATCACAATACTATGTGTGAAATCAACATTGAAATCATGTGTATCGTTTATGGTTGTAAAAGCAACTAGATTTTTTTCATTGACAAGATCATAAGCTGTGTAATTTTTTCCAATGGTTAAGTGAGAGAGGGTAATTTTTCCATTATAGTGTTCTTTTTCATTGGGAGTAAAAAAGGAGAAATACAGATCTTTTCCATTACGCATCAGATAAGTTTCCATTTGTCCAGGAATAAGGGGAATATTTACCCATTCCATCTGATAAAACTGATATGTATTGTATATATCAAACCACTTTTTATATAAGGTTCCGGGATCACTTCGAAATTTCGTTTCAACAACCATCCCGAGTGGCACAATGGATGAAAAGTCAACAGAGTCATAGAAGCTCGGCTCATCCAATTCCTCAAGGCCTACATCACCTCTTGTTAACTCAACATGATCTGCTAATATTGCGGCACCATTTACATTGAGCGCATGCAGGTATTTGGCACGATGCCTGAATTGTTTGGACCCGACAGGGTCGGAAGTAATAATCTGATTTTGTCCAGACATTTGATAAAAATTCTGAGCAAGACCACAATTACATGTATTGATAACAAAATCAGGTTTCGTTTCTGTAGTTATTTCATAATTACTATTGATTAGAGATGCATAGCTTTTATGGTAGGAAGGATCTTCTGATACAATATGATATATATCATCTTGCTTAAATCCATCTATGCCATAGCTCAAAAATCTTTGAATGAGAGCATAATTCCACTCAAAAACTTCGGTTTTGGTGGGGTCTATGTACCAATCTGCTGTATCACCAGTTGGCGAGATCACTTCTTCATAAAACCAGTCAGGATGATTATGATGAAGATCAGTCCCTTTCTCTGCAACACCGGGTACCCACCAGATTCTGACTCGAAAACCTTCCTCATGAAGATAGTCAATATAATCTTTAAAATCTTGTTCTGTACCAATGACATCCGGGTTTATGGGAAAATCACCGGTAAAAGCGTTCCAATCAGTTGTTCCTGCGCCATACCAGCCCGAGTCAAGCGTAATGGTCATGATACCAAGTTTTTTTAGAAGTGGTAGCATGTCCAAAATAGTATCTACATTCCAATTTTCTTCATATCCATAGGTTTCCCAAATGGGATTAAATGCCCATTCCGGAGCTTGCTGGACATGTAATCCTTTATCTTTCATTTTCAATGCAAATTCACGCATCGCCGCATAATAATCCCCACTATGATGAAAAATTTCAATATTGCTGCCACCTTCTGCTTCAATAACCACATGGTCTGTGAAATATTTCAATCGAACAGTAAAAGGCTCCTGATAAGTTGTTGTATTGAAAATTGCAACACCACCATTCTCATTCCAGATATCTACAAGGGGAATTCCGCCAAGAGGTCCCATTGTCCGCGTATCAGCAGTGCTGGATGTCACTGAATACACTAAATCTTCTCCCCATCCATTAGATACAGGTAACCCATTAAATGCATAAATATCTGTCCCATACAAGGTCGCGCAATAAGGACTCAATGATGATCTGATACCAGCAATAAACTCTAATAAATAAACATTTTCTGCCAAACTGATTTTGCTGTCTTTATTAATATCAGAGATTTCGTCGAGTGGAAAATTAACATCAGACGCTCTGCCTGAAAGTACTTGCAAAATAATAATGGCATCCTTAATGTCAGTGCGATTATCATTATTTAAATCAACTTTATGACAAGCAGCATTTAAAAAGGTTGCTTGAGCAAATATTATCATAGGAATTAGTAAAAATCGTATTTGTTTTTTCATAACAATAACACTTTTCTATTTTAGTCGATATTCAAGTTTTTCTTACAAACAAGCGCCAAGGCTCGTTCACACGCTCTGCGTGGGAATGCATATGGGACGCTCTGCGTCGCTCTGCGTCCCCTGTGCTTGTTTTTCGGTTGCCCAACACAGAGGACGCAGAGCGTCCAGGATACATTCCCACGCAGAGCGTGGGAACAAGGAATCAAACAATTTCAGATGCTTACAGAGACATGTATAACGATAAGCGCAGAGCGTGGGAACGCGCTTCGGCACTTGTTTGTAAAAAAACTTGAACATCGAGTTTTATAAATTAATTCAATCGATTAATCGATAATATGTAAAAAAAAAAGAATATGAAGATATTGGAGCCGACCTTTATCAAAAAAAAATATAGAAATAAAGTTGTAAAAATTTGAAGAAAAAAAGCTGCTGAATTGGGACTAGCGCTTGGAGATGCTAAATAAATTTTTCTATAAAAAATAATTGGCTAGGAAAGCTCTGAAAATAAGTTCCTCATTATTCAATATTTTTTGAGTCGTTCCTGAACCATGATTACACTGAAGAAGATGAATAAGAAGAATTTAAAGTGTCTTTATTTCATATTATTCATCTTCTTTAGTGTAATCATGGTTCAAAAAACTGAATGCACATTTATTTAATGGGGGAACTTATTTTCAGAACGTTCCTTAGCAATTTAAGTAAATCAAAAGAATAGGTGCGCCCAAAAAATGAGGTATTTACCCAAAAAAAATCGTATCAGGGCGCAGTTTCAAAAAAAATTGAACATCGAGTGAAAGCAAGAATCCCAAAATATAGCCCGATAAAAAAATCGTTATTAATTTCTTTTTTCGGGACTTTAGTTTGTTAAAGAAGATAGTATTTCGCTTAGCTGGATATCATTTACCGAATCGAAGCGATAATGGGCTTTCCCGACCCTTTCATGAGGCCCAATTCCTATAATGGAGGCACTTGCACGATGCGCAGCCTCAATACCGGCCTCTGAATCCTCAATGACAATGCATTTGTTAGATTCCACCCCCATAAGCCTGGCAGCTTCCAGGAATAAATCCGGAGCTGGTTTTATTGCATCAACACTATATCCATCGGTAATAACATCAAAGATATCGTTCATTCCAAGCCGTAAAAGTACTGTTTTTGCGTTTTTACTGGATGATCCGATTGCCACTTTTAGGCCTCTATTCTTTGCTTCAAGGACAAGTTCTTTTGCGCCAGGTAGAATTTCTTTATCAGTCATTTGGCTTATCATTTTTCTATAGCAAGCGTTTTTACGCTCAAGCATTTCTTGAAATTCAAATTCGGTTACTTTTTTCTCTCCAAGGATCAATTTCAGTGATGCAGCGCGTTCAAGTCCTCTGAGCCGCTCATTCTCCTTTCTACCAAAAATTACGTTCTCTTCATCAGCCAATTTTTTCCATGCCTGATAGTGATATTCGGCTGTATTCGTAATGACTCCATCCAGGTCAAAAATGATCGCTTGAATCTTTGTTTTTATTTGCAATTTAGTACACTCCTAAAATGATAAATAAAAAAAATTAATGAATAAAGGATACATATGTGAATAAAATTAATAACCTACCTCAAGAGATTTGTTTGCTTTTAGTTCATATGCTTTATCAAAAACAATAATTTCTTCTTTGGCATTATTGTCATTTGAAACCAATGTAAAAAAAGCTTTTGCTTTCTGAATTGCCACTTCAACTTGATTCGAACGCCATTGTAGTTTGAATTTTACTTCTACCCATTTTTCAGGCAACCATGGTTTAAAGGTCATTTTGTGTTGCTTTAAGCGAAATCCACCAAATCCAAATACTGCACATTGCCAGGTTCCGCCACAACTTGCCGCATGAATTCCCATATCGGTATTGCCCTGATTGTTGGCCAAATCAACAAATGCAGATCTTTTGAAATATTGATCTGCATGCTCGGTGTTATTGATCTCAATTCCCATAATTGAATAAATACTGGGACTCAAGGAAGATTTATGCATTGTTCGCTTTTCGTAAAACTCATAATTAATCTTTTTGATTTCATCACTAAATTCATCTGGTAAAATAAACATTAACATAACAATATCGGGCTGCTTAATCAGTGTTGTTTTCTTTGCGTTTGTATCATCTATCCCCTTTGGATAGAGAGGCATATCATTTTCATCAAATTCTACAATCGGTGTTTCTTCAAGTTCAAAATACCCTTCAAACTGTTCAATTAATTTCTTTTCTTTATTAAAGGGAATATATATTTTGCTTAATTTATTTTTCCAGTCTATAATTTCTTGGTCATTGATTTTCGTTTTTTGAGATAATTTTAGCCACACTGTGGGATGTTCAATTTTGATGGTTTCGCAACAGTCAATGGTTTTTTCCATATTCCACTTCGCCATCCAATTTGTGAAAACACTATTATTAACATGCTCATGATATTCGTCAGGACCAATCACTTTATTCATCTCATAGCGGTCTTTATCTTTGTTATACTCCAATCGACTCGACCAGAATCTAGCGGTGAGAATGAGAATCTCAGCACCATAATTCAGGAAAAAATCAATATCTCCGGTAGCGAAATAGTAGGTTAGAATTCCATAGGCCACGTCTGCTGTAATATGGATTTCTTCTTCTCCGGTCCAAATACGTTCCGTCATATCTGGGGTCCATTTGGGCGTACATTCTTTTCCTGTATCTGCTGCCTCCCATGGGTATTGGCTGCCATCGTATCCATTGAGCTTTGCATTTTCCTTTGCTGCTTCTAAAGTATGATAACGATAAAGGAGCAACGATTTTGCAGTTTCCGGTTGAGTATAAATATAAAATGGCAGCAAAAATATTTCGGTATCCCAGAATACATGACCGCGATATCCTTCACCACTTAATGTTTTTGCGCCAATATTTACTTTTGGATCTTTTTCATAGGCACAAATAAGTAACTGGAAAATATTAAAACGCAATGCAAAAGCAGAGTCGTCATCTCCGGTAATCAAACAATCAGAATTGTCCCATTTGATATTCCAAGTATCAATGTGCTCTTGCAGGATGACTGGATATCCTTTACTTGATTCCTGATTCAGGTTCTCAATGCAAGCCGATTGAACAGTGTCAGCGCTAACATCCCTGCTTGTATAAATTGAAGTCAATTTTGAAAATGTGTAGGTCTGTCCTTTCTTGGCATCAAGGTTCAGTTGCTGCCTCGCAAACTCAAAACCGACAAAATTTTCAACTTCTTGTTCAGTATTTTCACAAATTAGTTCTGATGCAAATCCCAGGGTATGTTGTGTGTCTAAGGTTTTCATCTCAAGATATACATTGGATTCAGATCCTTCGCTTTTGATATGCTTCATATGACGTGCTTTTGCATATTTAACCCACTTTTCTTCGATTGGAAATACTTTTTTCTTAGCTCCAGTAACAAGGTATGGTGTTTCGGCCAAATTATATTGCTCACCTTCGATAGCCGTTTCAATCCTGACATCTCCGCTATAGTTTTCAGGGGTCAAACTAAATCGTATTACGCACAAATGGTTATTATGAAAACTTGCAAAGCGAACACTCTCATACACCGATATATTTCCATTCGGATCTTCAAAGCGAGTTCTTCGATATAAGAGCCCTTTTCTCATATCCAGGCAGCGATAAGAATCCAATACTTTGCAGCTGTTCATATTCAGTTTATAGCCGGAAATATAAATATTAACAGGGGTCCAAAGGGGCGTGTTGACCAGATCAATGACCATTGAATCGTAATGATCGAAAATGCCTGCAATGAAATTTCCGGGCAACTCACCTTTAATGCCCTCTTCTAATGATCCTCGGGTACCTAAATACCCGTTCCCCACTGTGAATAATGTTTCGTTTACATTGAGATTTTGGATGTTGAAGCCTTTTTCTTCAACAAGCCATTCGCTTTTACTCAGTATGTTTGATAACGACATAATATTCTCCAAATCTTAGTCAAATATATTGAATCAAAATTGCCATAATCACAAGTTGATGGATTTGAATTAATCGCCATAGGTTTCAGCGATTTGGGCTTCGGTTTCCGCTAAATCTTTATAAATTAAAAGGTCTAATCCCGAACATCGTTGCGCACCGACTGCATTTGCGTAATAACAAGCCTTTTCCCAATCTTTGGTTCTAAGATAACCAAATGCTAATCCACCAGCAAATGAATCGCCACAACCGGTTGTATCAACAACTTCTTCTACTTCAATCCGTTTGATGAGTTTTTCTTTTACTTTCCCATTTTGTTCATAATATACAACGCTACCTTTTTCATTCAAAGTAATATAGACCGCTTTGACGCCAAGACTTAAGCAGTGACGCGCAAACTTAGGCACTTCATCGAAAGGTAACGATGAAATTTTTTCTAAGGCTTCTGGCGTATATTCACTGCGAAACCAACAACAAGCGGCTTCTTCCAGATTCATTTTTAAGACATCAATGTATGGAAGCCATACATCGCGATCTATCCAAAACTGAAAATTTCTATGCCCACGAATATCAACAGTATTCGTAGGACCATGGGCATCAAAAATGACAAGTCCTTCACTTTTGGCTTTAATAAACTTTAAAACCTCTAAAGAAATCTCGAAATCGGTCACCGGTACAAACACAAAAATATCGCAATCTATAAGATTTTCCAGATCCTTGGGCAATATTGGATTCATGAAACCGGTTTGGGTTTCTAATCGGTTGTTTTGGTCTGTATAAACCAAATTAATTACATCTCCTTGATCTGCTTCCGAAGAAACATAGCTGAAATCTACATATTTGAGTTCTTGTAAAATATTCTTAATATTTTCCTCGTCACATTTCAACACATTTGATACCGGATAAATTGTTGATCCTTCAGGCAATAAGGAGGATAAAACTGCGACTGGATACAAAACACATCCATATTTTTCAACTTCTTCACCCTCGTGGGTTTTGATATGATCTCGGGGAATTGGACCGACTACGGCAATCTTGTAAGCATCATTCATATATAAACTCCCATCTTTAAATTATTTTTTTATTGTGATAAAATTGATTAATTCACGTTACAATACTTGAAGATAAGCAATAAATGTATTCGAATGATAAGTCAGCGATCATGAATTTTTGGGTATATGGGCGTCAATTATAACATACTTTGGGGATCGTTAATTTTTTAGCTCTGAAAAGGCGACACAGAAAACAAATATTTTACGCCCTTTCAGGGCTTAGACACGTTCTGAAAATAAGTTCCCCATTAAATAAATGTTCATTCAGTTTTTTGAACCATGATTACACTGAAGAAGATGAATCGACAAATATTGAATAATGAGGAACTTATTTTCAGAGCATTCCTTAGAAATTAGCCCCACAGTTGTTATCATTATACTATGATATACCCGAAAACTTATGATCGCTTACTTATTGTTTAGCTCTTTTCTTTAATGTCTATGAATACATGAAAGCAGATAGTGTGTCAATGATAATTTAGCGCGCATCTTTTTAAGGAAAAGAAAAGGGTGTAACCCAAGTGTAATCATGGTTCAAAAACGAATCAACAAATATTGATAATGAGGAACTTATTTTCAGTGCTTTCCTATCTATCGAATTTTGGTTTTGCCGATACATTTAAGCATATGCGTAGCCAACAGTTCATTCTTTTTTTTGAACCATGATTACACTGAAGAAGATGAATAAGATGAAATAAAGACACTTTAAATTCATCTTATTCATCTTCTTCAGTGTAATCATGGTTCAAAAA
>Ga0272440_1002337_pt1 | contig 14862 bp, 12 predicted proteins | sample SSMMMBAug17_FD_192440 | JGI IMG/M metagenome (GOLD analysis project Ga0272440, IMG submission 192440) | Marine sediment archaeal communities from Little Sippewissett salt marsh, Falmouth, MA, United States - SSM-MMB-Aug17 | ecosystem: Environmental > Aquatic > Marine > Wetlands > Sediment ... | reverse complement strand
AGTTGCTTATGTCAAGGCAGCAGCTTCCAGATCTAATCTCGGTAATATGTACAATATTCAAACAGAAGATAAAAAGTTGGGATTGACGTTTCGAAAAGATCTGGAACATGATGATTCATACCTGATAACATTGACAGTATTGGACAAAAGTTTTAATCGATATGGAGAATTTGTCGAGGTTAAAGATAATAATAGCAGAGTGTTGTTAAAGGGCATTTTGTCTCGTAATGAAATTTCAGGATGGATTAATAGAATTGACACCATTGATCCCACAAAAATCGAAATAACGATTTCAGGCAAACATACTTTACGTGGAGATAAAGAATGAATAATGTCTGGGCAATATTTTCAGATAAAACAGCCGCAAAAGTTAATATGAATCTGGTTGCTAACGATAAGCTGTGTTTTTCATCAGTAGCAATTGATAGTTCTGAGGTTATCAATACAGCAGAAAAAGCGATTACAGCATCTATTGAATATCTTGAATCAATTGGTTTGAATTTTCCAGAAAAAAAATGCGGAATTATTTTTGCCTTTGAAGGCAATGATTCAGTGACAGGTTCCAGTGCATCTTTGGCATTTGCTTTAAAAATGGTATACAAGGTCAAAGAATACACAGAAGACGCTCCAATTCCATTCTCGATTGCTGCCACAGGTATTGTTGATGGAATTAATAAAGAAGCGCATATTATCAAAGTTGATTATATGAATCAAAAAATTGAAGCCGCGTTAAAAACGTTGAATACCGGTGATATCATCTTTTTTCCCATTGATAATGTTCCGGAAATCTTACAAAAAAATATTGAACGATGTCACCAGAGAGGTATCAAACTTCAAGCGGTAAGCACAATATCTGATGCTGTTCATAAATTACTTGAATACAGTAGTGATAATAAAAAAACACATAAGATTAACAAGACTGAAAATCTTAAGAAAAATAGAAAGGTAAAATGGATTTCTTTTGTATTATGTGCTGTATTAATGGCGCTACTATTTTTTCTAATTAACAATGAGATTAATTCAAATTATCCATCACAAAAAATCAATCCTTCTAAAATTACGCAGAAGCTCGATAACCCAGACAAAAATGTAAGTACACTAAATGAATTAAAAAAAGAAAGGCCGATCATTAAAGAAAAACCATTCATTACAAAAGAAAAAATCATCAAAAAAGAACCACTTGATATAAATGAAAGAGAAGTAATAAATGAAGTTCCGTTGATCAAAACGGATCAATCGAAACAAAAACCAATTAAAATTAAACGTACAAAAACAATAAAAAACTTTCCTCGAATCAAAGTTTCACTGGCTGCAACTGATCAATCTTTGAATAAAATGATACGTACTTATTTGGAATCTTTATTTCAACGTAATGGCTTTGTTATCGATAATTCTAAATTCAATGCTGAACTGACAGGAAAAGTTTCTATTTACAATAAACAGGAATATCAATTAGATCCTTATTCGGGCCCTTCAGAGACAGTTGTTCAAAAGGATATTGTAATCCAAAATCTTTCAATACAGTTAGATCATACTGAACGATCTGTTATTAAAGAATTTGTGTATACCATTGAAACAATGAAAACCAATGATACCTGTGATAATAGATGTATGAAGGGACTGTTTGATCAATTGCATAAAAAAATAAATTTTCAAACCATCAGAAAATTATTCAAAAACTGATTCTTTGAAAAAATTTGTGAAAAATAATTGTCTGATTCGATATAAAGAATAAATAATAAAAAGATAGGAGGCTATTTATTATGAAACAAAAAGCATACATTAAACTGTGTTATCTGTCGTTCATCTTATCAGTTTTGATTGGATGTGTACCACCATCTAATTTACAACAGAAAAGTTACGATGATTATGATCAAAAGAAAGTTGTTAAAGCAAAGATTTCAATAGATGAACAATGGGATCGATTATATGATCGTAGCAAAGTACAATGGAAAAAGCAGGTCAAACAATCTGTTTTATCTGGAAATTCTCAGTTACCTGATAAGCATCTTGTTCTGGCAATCAAATCATTCAATTCGATAAAAGATAGAGATATTTGTCTGGAGGCTGCTTATAAATTTCTTTATCGACAGGGTCAGTTAAATGGAGAACTGGGCGGTGATAACAAGCTTTTATTTTCAAAACTTGTTGAATACACCCTTAGAAATCCAGAATCATTTGATATCAACCGCTTGCATTATTTATGCGAGGAAATTCAAGATGATATCTGTTATCAACTAAAACAATGATAAGGAGGTAATATGAAATTTTTTAATTATATTTTTGTCAGTTTCTTATGTGTTTTACTTTTTTGTCCAGCATCCGCATCAGCAAAGAAATTGACTGCCGAAGCTAAAAATGTCATTCAAAGAATACAAAGCAAAGGTAGTACATTAAGTGGAGAACTGACAGAATTTCACAAGGATTTTTCAGCACAAGCGAAAACAATTCTCAAGTTGGAAACCATGACAGATGATTTGAAACGCGCTGGTTTTTTGGGAAATGAATACAAAGACACACCAGAAAAATATGAAAGAATATATGCTGAATATGCAAAACATATTTCTGAAATTAAAGATGTTTTTGTCAGGCATTATCCCAGAATTCAACGTGCAGTCGCTGATTTTAATAAAAGTGTCTATTATGGAAAGGATCGTATTGCAGAACTAAGATCTGACGACTTTTCTCTAATAGAAAACGAGTTGAGTAAAGGCAAACAAACCTTATATAAGCTTCAGACAAAACGTTCTGAGTTGGATTCAAGCTGTCCACGAGAGGCAAGCAATAAAATGTCAAGAGCCTGTCATCGAAAATGGAGAAATTATAAACGACAATTAACCCATTTGAAAAGAAGTCTTGCACGTTTGCAGTCAATGAAAAAGATTGCAAATCTAAAAGATCAAATTGGAAAAAAACTGACGCAGATAATGGAGCAGTTCGTTTATAAAGAATCGGACACTGTCGAAATGCTTATGAATTATGCATTTAATTTTGATCAGTATTCCCAGTTTATTGGAACCAATGGAATGGGAGCGATATTGAGATATGTTAAGGATTTGGGTAAACTAAATGTTCAATTCAGGGACTTACAACGTTTTCAAGAAGGTCTGGACTTTGCTGTTGGCGATATGGGATCACTTATTGATAAAAGACTTGATCACTTTATGGGAAGTGAAGGTATGGAAGAAATCAATATGGAATCAAGAGGGGAATTGTTAAGCTCTTTTGATGGAGATGAAGAACTGATCAAGGATATGATAAAAGAGCTTGAAACAAGGCCATAACATAAATTTTGAAAGGAGATTATCATGAATAAAACATTCAAGTACTTAATAGCCGCTATTTTTTTCTTGTATGCTTTGTCTTCGACGAACTCAATGGCATTGGATAATATTAGCATACTGAAAAATCAACTGAAACGTTGTAATAACGAAAACTGTAAAAGAGAGCTTCAGCAGGTTTCTGATACGATATTTCAGAATGTTGGTAAAAATTTTAACGACAATTTTACCAACATTAGCAATGATATTTCAATCAACCATTGTCAATCAATTATCAGAGAGATATTCTATCATATGAACAAACTCAAACCATATCACAATTATAAAAATGTGTTTTTGCTCAAAAAGCTAAAGAAGTTAAAAAAGTATCGAGATAAATTGGAACAGAAAAAAATTGATTCAAATGACTTTAGCCGTATGGTTTCTCGCATTGACAAACAATATCTCAATGATTTGAAAGAGTCACAGGAGTTTATCGATGAAAAAGTTTCACGAATGATGGAATTGTGTGTAAACCTGAGAGATAACCTGGATGAAATATTCAACAATCCCGATCAAAAAGGGCATACGCTTCCGAGTTATTTAACTACAAGAATTACTGATTTGCAAAACAATCCGATCTGGCAAGACTTTGAGTACAAACCGCGAGAAAGCAAAAAAATTCGTGATTCCATTCTTCATGCATCAGACAATTCTGGTGATAAATTGATTCCAAAACTTGAAAGTATTTTTTCTGCATTTGCATCATCTACTGGAGGTAATGTGTTTCCAGTGGAATTGATCCATCGCTTGATCAAGAAATATGCAACGAATTGATTCCAGGTAATATACTTATGAAATACTTTTGTTATATGCTCGGAATATATATCCGAGCATTACTTCCTAATCCTAAGATTGAAAAATTCCAGGAGTTAACATGAGTAATAAAAAAAAGATAGCAGGTTTTATAGTCATCATGCTCGCTCTGTTATTAATAATGCAGATAGCCAGTATGATCGCTAAAAAAGCACAAATGAAAAAGAAGAATACGATTGCTCTTGAACCTGGTGTAGAATTTATGCCTAAACCTGAAGGTAAAGAGCAGGTAATTAAAAAGAGTCTTGAAAAAGTGCCAGAAAAAAAGCCAGAACGTCCGAAACAGTCTCCTAAAATACAACAACCTGTTCCAAAAACAAATGTAAACAAAGCTGAAAAAGCAACAGATACCCAATCCAAAATAGTGCATCAATTGCCACAAAAAATTACAGCCCCAAAGGAAAAAAGTTCTCAAGCGAAAAAGCAACCTGCAAAAAAACAAATTGCTCCGGAACAAGACCTTCGTTCGCCAACAAAAGCATTTTCAGCAAAAAAAGAGTCACTCTCTCAGCCGGCTCCCCCAAAAATGAATCGCAATGCCAGACTTTCAAACGACAATCAAAAAACGACGCATCTTAGTATGACCAGCAAAAAACTTGCATCAGACATAACAAAAACCCCAGGAACAATCGCATTATCAGACGAATCTTTTATTGACCTTGATATGAACCGTGACAGAATAATCGAAGATGCGCGATATTTTGACAAAGAAGTTGAGGGCAAATACGGCTGGGGAGTTTTGGGAGATTACGACGATCCAGATTATGCGCATCGACTTCTTGGTGGTGTTCCCTTTGCAATTGATTCTAAAGAAAAAAGATATTTTCGTATTTTTATAGCTGAGAATAAGGTTCAACCTGCAATGGGAATTTCAGCATATGGAACAACTGGTGTTGACGCAAATGATTCCATTTTACCATACATTGTAAAAAGTGCCGTCAGGAAAGGAGCTATTGTAGCGAATGTCAATCGTCTTTCATATTATTATTTGTTTTCACTGGACACAGAACGTTATATAATTGCCAAAGTGATCAATGCCTTTGAGTGGTATATTGCCCGGTTAAAAATGGATAGTAAAAAAACGCTCGATTTCCAAAAAAATGCTCGATTAAGAATTGCAGTCTATAAAGCGACACGTCCGGGTGGCGGTAAATTAGGTGTTGTAATTCCAGTTTACTTTAAGTTTAAAGGACAAAAGATATATTTACCTGATAAATACTATCATCAAGATGCAGAAGCACGTTCGCTAAATATTGTTATTGATCGGAATGACTACGAATAGTAAAAAAGGAAGGAATCTATAATGGAACCCTGGTTCTCACCACTACAAATTATTTTATCATTGGGGATTACCTCACCCCTTTTTGTATATTATGCCTGGCGGGTTTATTGCTTGATTTTGGAGCATCATACGGCCTTTTCATCTTTTGAAGACAAACAATGGATTGACAAGGTATTACCTCAAAACTGGAAAAAAGACGAACTCGCTGCACAATTATCTTTAAATAGTGTCTTTTTGAAGTATGATAAAAAAATTGGTGCCATCCGTCGCAGTCTCAGAGCTGATATTTATACCATCATATTAATTGGCTTTATTGGAACATTACTTGGAATGATAGGATCATTTACCACTTTGCTTCTAGCAGTCGGGTCAAGCAAGTTAGATCCTTCAATGGCAATAACAACGCTTGTAAAGGGCGGACTTTCCACTGCGCTGGTGTCATCACTGATTGCAGCAATACTTGCATCAGTTGTTATGGCCTATCTTTCTTTTACTGAAAAAAAACTGGTATACCTGAAAGAAAGTATTAACAATGAGTGTTTAAATCGATACTGTCACGAAGAGCTGACAGACATTCCAGAAAGTAAGCCCTTTCAAGATCATACAGAAGAGGTAAGTGATGTTTCATAATGACTGGTTTGGAGAAGATAGCAGCATAGATGACATTGATCCTGGAAAGGATATTTTTGCATTATTGTTTTTAAGCTTTTTTTTGATCAATGCTGTCATTCTGATTTGCGTTTCAAATCAGAATGAAGATTCAGTTCGGATGAATTCAAGCAGTCAGGGAAAACACAAGGTAATAGAAGCCTCACATCTGGCCAGAATTATTATTCACAATAAAAAGCTATCCATTATTCAAAACAAAAAAACATACAGTATACCAGATGATATTCAACAATTGAGCAAAGAAGCTTTTTTTGAAATGAAAAAAGATAAAAATGGAAAAAATCAAAAACTATTAATCATAAATGACCCCGGAAAAACACTGACAGCCGGTGAAATGCTTTCTGTTGTTAACATATTGAATAAAAATGGTATAGGTGTTGATTTCAGACCTTCAATAAAGGAGAATTAGAATGAAACACATTCAATATTTATATATTATGCCTTTCATTATATTTGGAAATATTGCATTTGCTGGTGAATTAAATCGGTTATGGGGTGATTTGGTTAAAAAATATCCACCACCAGAGCCAACCATAGTTGAACGTCAATATTTGGAAAGAAAATACAATACTGAATATGCAATGTATCCAGATCAATTATTTCATAACAGTAATGTGCCATTTGAACATGTAAAAAAGTATGCTTCATCATACTTGCGAAAACATGAGCTGCAACTCTCTAAATCCAGTTATTGCAGGAAACGATTAAATAAATTTAAAGATATGATTCATAAAGCCTCCATATATTTTACAGTGCCTGAAAAAATTATTGGTGCGGTCATTCTTCAGGAATCTTCTGGAAATCCAAGAGCAAAGGCAAAAACATCTTCTGCAAAAGGCTTGATGCAGACCATTGATGCCACGTTTAATCTGGCAAAAAGAAATGTACAGGAGTATGGTTTACATATAAGCGACCCATATCAGCCTAAAGACTCTATTATTGCAGGTTCCTGGTATCTTTCTTATGTTTTTGAACTTGCACGGCAGGATTTTCCAGCGTATTACGATCGTTCAAAATTGGACATGTGGGAAAAAGCCTTAGAGTATTATTATGCCGGTCCCAAATGGGGAAAAAATCCAAAGCCAATTTTCCATGTGTATGTAAAAGGGAAAAAGCTGGTCATTAAAAAGGCTTTGTATTCACAGAAAGCTTTGGAATATGCGTATCTCTTATAAATGTTTAAAAGAACTATTGACTTTTTGATGTTATTTGACTATTAATTAAATATTTTTTTAGTACATTCATTGCTTCAAATTTGTTATTATGAAATTTGATGAATGTAAATTACTAGTTATAAGATGTAAATTATTTAGTTTCAACTATCTATACTATAATCAACCTTTTATGAATCAGTAGGTATTTTGCTTTATATAAAAAAAAACATAATCGTCATAATATTTATGAACCTAATATTCTGTAATCCTGTATATGCAAGGATGGTCGTTCTTGTGTATGATGATTCTGGATCAATGAGTCATAAATCATTAAAGTGGGAATATGCGAATTATTCTGCGCAAATGCTATCAGCCTTTCTCAGACAAGATGATAATTTTTATTCTGTCTTAATGAGTACACAAAAGGTTTATTCACATAACCTGCAAACGAACAGACAATCTGAAATAAACAATATTAGAAAACACTGGGGTGAAGCAAATAATCATACTTATTTCAAAGCAGTTGAAAATGCTGTGAATAAATTGATATCTAAATATAAGGCAATTCGTAATTTTGATCAGGAAGAAAAAGATTGGCTGATCATTACAACTGATGGTGAGTTTGAAGATCATAAGTACGAGAGAATTAAAGATAAAGAAAAGAAAAATAAAATGAAGAATAAAACACAAAAAAAATTAAAAATGCGAGCAAAAAAATCAATATCAAATTTGATAAAATATGCACGTGGTAAAGTGAGAATCGTTTTTCTCCTCATAGGAAAAAATGCAAGTAAAATAGTTCCTGATACCTGGAAAAACGAAGCACAAGAACAGGTAGAGATAATTGAGGCAAAAAATCAATCGCAAATAGTAAAAGGTATGGCAGACATTGTGTCAATGATTACTGAGAGGGATTATAAAACATTTATGATGAACCACCAGAACAACACAATTCAATTTTATTCACATTTTCCCTTAAGACAATTTAGTATTATGCATCAAGAAACCAAAGGAAAACCATTGGACATAAAACAGATAGTCTCACCCAAAGGAAGTTTGTTAGAGCAAAGCGCAATAGACTATTTAAAAATTACAAGGCACCATATTCAGCTTTCAGCTGGTGTTTATCATTGTAATGTTGGATCAATCTTACCTGCTGGTAATTATAAAATTATACTGGATGAACAGGTTGATAAACATGAGATAAAACTAATATTAGAAACCGCTGTTGGGATAAAATGCGTTTTACTAAACAAAATGAAACAAAAGCTCTTTATAAAAAATGGTTTTGCAAATATCAGCTCAGGTAGTCAGGTTCAAGTTGGGGCAATTTTGATGCACACGTATGACGATAAGCATATTGAACTTACAAGGGAGATGATTCAACGTATTAAAATGCACATGTGCATGGGAGCTGTCAAACCAATGTACTACAGCCAAAAAGAAAACATGTTTTTATCAGAGTCATTGTCAGGTCAAATAATTGATCGGCAATCTTTCTATTTAGAGGCTGTTTGTCCTGAATATTTCAATATAAAAACAGATGTCATTACAATAAATTCAAAAAAATATATTACGAAATCCATACAACAAATTGAACTGACCCAGGAAGTACCTTATTCCTTTACCAAAGAATATACAAGCATCGACAAGTTCATTTCTATACCACTTGAAGATATTCCGGTCAATCAAGTCGTTTCCTCTCAAGAGTACCAGATAGAAGCCATTGATCTTCCGCAGGGCCTTAATATACATATTAATCAAATACCAATCAGACAGAATAAAGGAAAAGTAAAAATTCCACTTGGTGAACAAGATACAACTTTAACAATGAAGATTCTTAGAAATGATGCGTTTGGAAAAACACCGATTCAAGGCAGGCCTGATGATTATCCTGTCAAGCTCAGACTAACCGGTACAATTACTGGATTGACACAGGAACGTCAAGCAATCATTCGCTTTAAACCTGCTTTTAGAAATATTAATATACATCATCAGGATAATATTAAATGGGATGTACCTATCACCAAAATGAATGAAGCCAGGCCATATACACTGTCAATTGACATTAATGGAAACCCAGTAACAAATGAAGAGTTTAAATACTGGTCAATCAGTTTGCCTGATATATCACGAATTAATTTGATGGGCACTAAAGAATATGACGCCGCTTTATTCAACATTTATGTCAGCCCATATCTTAATTGTCCGTGCTTTACTGCAACGGGAGCAAAGGTAATTGATGTGAAAATATCCAGCCCTTTTCCCAAAGAAGTGTTTCACCAGAAAGTGAAACTAAACATTCAAGATGAATTTTGGTTGTATAAGTGCTTTTCGTTGATTATGGCATTTTTTTACATTGTTATTTTTTTCTTGTATCTTGTGGGCTTGATCAAAAAACCACGTTTTTCAAAGGAACGTGTTATTACGTGTTATCGCATCCATAAAAAAATTAAATCCAAGAAAAAAACAGAATCTCTTACTAGTGGATGGTTTTTTAGATATTTTGTCCCATATATTCCTGAAAGAAAGGCCATTGGAAAATTTGTTTTTTATCCAGGTCAAACTGCAGATGCTGTTATATTGAGAAAAGACCAGGCAAGAAAAAATATTTATTTAGATGGCTTTCCACAAGAAGCAGAATGGACCTATGATTTAAGATTTGGGTTAAACTCGACCTTGTCTGAAAAAATTGGAGAAAGAACGGATTATTATATCTATCAATAGCTAAATATATTTGATTCAGGTGTATATCATATGTCTCAATTGATAAAAAAATATTTAACATACATAAAATTCTTAATATTTATTTGTACTTTTATAGGAAATGGATATACGTTTTTGTTAAAACCATCTGAAATCTATGCTAGAACCATTGCTCTTGTTTACGATGATTCAACAAGTATGTGGGGTGAAGTTGAATCTGATCCGAAAAAAAGAAGAAAATGGATCTATGCAAACTATGCAGCCCAAACATTGGCATCACTTTTAAGAAAAGACGATAGATTTATCGCAATTAGAATGAGTCAGCTAGAGGTCGAAGAACTAAACATTGAAGAAAAGAAAGATCTCGAACGTATAAAAAATAAATGGATTCCTTATAGCTCTATCACACCTTATGAATCAATCGAACTGGCAATGAACGAAATTTTAAAAAGTGATACCATGCAAAGCCAAAAATACGATGAGCAGAAACAAGATTGGATTATTGTTATGACAGATGGGGTTTTTAGTATCAAAAATAAGAAGTTAAGGTCAAAAAAAGATTATGAATTAATTGATATCAAAAATAATATAAACGAGTTTATAAAAAAATCCCGCGGGAAAGTCAGGATCGCTTTTGTTCTTATTGGCGAAGAAGCGGATACAATTATTTCTGATACATGGAAACGAATTGCGCCTGATCAGGTTAATGTCTTAAATGTCAAGCCACAAGATATTTCTTCTGAAATGCGAAGAATTGCGGCTTTTATTACAGGCAGAGACTTTCAGTACACAGAAATTAATCGTAAACATAAATCAATTTCCTTTAGGTCCCTTTTTCCCATACATAGAATAATCGTTTATGAACAGGCAAGCTATGGAAGGCTTGCAAAGGTAAAATCAGTGTATTCAAATGCAGACACAACTCCAACATTTAAAGTAGATGAAAGATATATACAAAACCATCCGGAGTCAAATATCAATCTATCAGGTAAAGTGACAACCATATCTGGGAACAATATTTTTTCTGAAGGTGAATATATAGTTAATTTTTATGAAAATATTGAAAGCAGGAACATTCAAATTTTAATTGAAACTGCTGTTGATTTAAAAATTTCGATTTTTGATCGTACCAATAATAATGAATTACAGTCTAAATCTGGCGTATTTAAATCATGTATGAACGATCAACTTGAGGTGAACGTTGAATTTGTTCGTGCTGGAACCCAACAAAAAATTTATGTAAGTAAAGAGGTCTTTAATAACTTTCAGGTCAACGCGCATATTACGGATTCTCAAAACATTCAAGCGCGATCATTTATCCAAAAAGTTGAACCAGATTTTAATAAGCAGTCATTTAAACCAATTATTAAGGTGATTTCTGAGTCTCAGTCATTTTTTGTTGAAGGAATATATCGCGGATATTTTAATCTAAAATCAAATGTATTTACCATTAAAGCACAAGATTGTGTTTCATTTTATGTATATGATCAAAATATGACTGTTATTGACAATTTTGAAACAATTCAATTATGTGCAGGTACGCGATTCAGATTGTTTATACAATTGATGAAGCAAGACAATGCATTAGATTTGGATGATGTCAATTTAGCAATTCATGCTGATATTGATGGCAATGATATCCTGTTAACAAGAAAAGATAAGCAAACCTTTAAAGTTGAGCTTCCAATTAACAAAACAAAACAAAAGTTAAATATAGAAGCAAAATGGTCAGATCTGTTTGATGGAGTACGACGGTTTAGTTTTCATTTGCACTCACAAGATTGTGAAAAAAAAATATCATTTGTTGAAGAAAAAATGAATGTTCCTTATATTTATTCTGAAACACCACAGGTCATTTCACATACCAATTATTTAAAAGCTGAACTAAAAGGTAATGACAAGGAACTGCTTTTATTTGCACATGGAATTCCGGATGGCATTACAATCAATTTTGCCAATCATTTTATACATAATAAAAAGAATAAGATCCTTTTGAAAAACTACTATCAAGACGCATCATACCCTTGTGAAATTTTGCGCACCAGAAAATATATCGATGAAAAACCGGCGATAATTAACGTTTGCATAAATCATGGAAAAGAGACACTAGAGAACAATCATCATTCAGTTTGTGCAGATTTTTCTTTAATTCCAACAAGAAGAAACATTTCATTCTCACCATTACAATGGGATGTTTCCTTTGATGCTTTTGATCAAATTAAATATAAAATTAATATCCAATCAAATAATGCCCCAATCGTTCCAATGAGTGAGTTATCTAATTGGAAAATCGAAAACTTTTCTCCTGATCAAATGAAAGGTTTGTTTAATATTGATGCCAAAGCGTCACAAATAGTTTTTACACCAGAATCTATGTCAAATTTTCGGAAAATACAAACAGCAATATTTCATAAAAGTAAAAAAATTGACATTTCAATACAAACATATTTTCCTCTTGAAAAGCATCATCAATATTTAGTTTTAAATATACGTCCTGTTTCTAAACTGGTCATTTTTCTTTTAATATTAAAATTAGCATTACCTACTTTGTTTTTTTGTGTATATACTTTCGCTTGCTTATTGAAATCGCGTTTTAATAAACGTGCTGCTATTCGTTGGCAAGGATTTAAAGATGATGTCCCATTCAGACCAGAGACTGTTTATCTGGCTGGTAAATTCAAAAACAGTTTGTTTACATGGTTGACACCATTGACAGATAAAAAAACAATAGGTGGGTTAACATTTAAAGCAGGGCCACATGACACAATCATAATAGATAAGTCACAACAAAAAAGTAATATTTCTATGGATGACCTATCAATCGATTTTCCATGGAAAACGGATCTATGCCTCAGACAAGGTAATAAATTAGTCGATAATACTGGTTTAATTCGGTATGAGTATAGGTATATAACCATATGATAAGGATAATATTAAAATGTCAAATAAAAAAATCAAAATTTTTATTTGCTACCCACACAAGGGAGCAAAAAAGTTTTTAGATGAGCTTTTAAGTGTATTAAAAGCGCGAAGTCATGAGATTTCTCATATTGCTTATTTTTCTGACAACAATATAAAACCCGGTGATTTGACACATGATGTCATACAAGAAAAAATAATTGATTCAAATATATCAATCGTTTTTATCAGTCAAAAAACATTTGAATCAGATTATATCATAAAAACTGAACTTCCACTAATCAAAGAGGTTTTTGACTATGGTGATATAAAAAGAATCTGTCCTTTGAGAATAGATGACTACCAAATTTTTGATGGTGGAAATTTTGAATGGCTTAATAAGATTCAATTTGTCAATCAAGATAAACCGTTAAGAGATATTGGAGAAAAAGAAAGGTTTAATATTTATTACGAACTTGTCAAACTTATTGTTAATGTAAGTTCTTAATCTTTTTGTATATAATATAATATTATATGTTTCATCCATATTCTTTTAAACCTATTTCATATAATTGTTTATTTAAAACCTTATTAATTACATGAAGCTTTATATATCTTATTTAGAGAATGAAAAATTATTACAGACTCCGAAGCTTGAAACATATGTTCAGGCGCTCAAAGTAGAATATCAAACAGATATAGTTTTAAAAAAAAATATTTGTACTAACAATCTTTTAGTTGATATTGAAAACACTTTAAAAGAGTCACACTGTGTTATTTTTTTTGTTTCTACTATAGCACTTGCCAGGTGCGAAGAAGAGATTAATTTAATCAATAATTATCGGAAAGGAAATAAAATTAAATGTTTTCCAATATTTGTCGAAAAATGTATACTGGAAAAAAGATTTAAATGGTTAGAAGAGATAAAAAGTAACATCGATTTAATAAAACACCCCATAGATCATGAATCAGATCTGTCTTCAGATGAAAGAATTAAACGAACCTTTAAAGCTTGTGTTAATGAGATAAAGAATTTATTTTACACATTATATAAATTAGAGCAAGTTTTTATTAAATTACTTGGTAAAGAACCTGTAATGAAGCTAAAAAAAATAATTAGGGATAACAATAAACCACTAGATCCAAAAATATGTAGAAACTATACTGATTTCATTAATAGTCGCATAGATTATTCAGAAAAAAGAATAGTAAAACCTATAGATTGGGAGATTATTTTATATCTATCTGATATTCCATTTGAAAATGATACAAATTATCTGTTTTCTTTTATATCTCACCTTATAAAAGAAAAAAGCACTGATCATTCATTTATAACAGAATTAAAAAAATGGTTAAAAAAATATAATAAAGATATTAAAAATATTCATCCATACGAGTTTTTAGAGAATCAAAAGTTAATCCAGATTTTTATGTATATCAATCAGGAAAGGACGCATAAGAATAATCCCCCTGTTTTGAAGCTTGAGACGAAAATATTCTATGATTATGAATTAAAGGAAGAAAAAGTTTATAAAATATCAAATGAAGTTGACGAAGTGGCCGTATTTGACAAAGCCGTTAAATTTGTATTTGACACAATAAAACATTCTGTTTTTGTGGATCACTTAGAATTTTTTTTGCCAAATGAGTTTATTTTTAAGGATATTGATCAAAAACCTTATCTATTCAAAAATTTTGGAATAAAATTTGATATTTATATTCGTTCATTGGAAAAGTTAAAAAATTTTTCTGAAGAAACACACTCTATGTGGAAAAAATTATCAGATCAAATAAAAGAAACAGTGATCACTGACTCCAATACTTATGTAGCTGATTCTTTTAGTAAATCAAATTGTGAATTTGATAACAAAATTTGTGCTTTTGTATATGCAAATAATACTTAAATATTGCGCGAAATATTACTTCTTTGTCTTGAGTTCTTGATATAGAATGATTAGCACCGAATTTAGGTCATAATAACCTCGTATTATTGACTTGCATAAAAATTAAGTGTGAA
>Ga0272440_1002336_pt1 | contig 14862 bp, 25 predicted proteins | sample SSMMMBAug17_FD_192440 | JGI IMG/M metagenome (GOLD analysis project Ga0272440, IMG submission 192440) | Marine sediment archaeal communities from Little Sippewissett salt marsh, Falmouth, MA, United States - SSM-MMB-Aug17 | ecosystem: Environmental > Aquatic > Marine > Wetlands > Sediment ... | reverse complement strand
CAGGTGGCTCTGGCAATACGATGGATATTAGATGCATCTCGCAGACGAGGTGAAAATGGTATGCCACGAAAATTGGCATCGGAGCTACTAGATGCTGCAAATCAGCGAGGGGCATCAGTTAAAAAACGAGATGATACTCATAAAATGGCTGAAGCCAACAAAGCATTTGCTCATTATCATTGGTAAAAAAAATTATACTGAACTGCATTATCCCAAAATAGGGATGATTTGCATCTGAATACGACAGTTTATAACAGGATGAAAGTCATATTCATTCATCCATAGAATTAAACAAACAAAAGCTCAAAGGTATGCGGTTTGTTTGGCATAACTTTGAGTTTTTAAGTTTTCATACTCTGTATAATAAAAGGGGGAAGACATGGCAAAAGACAAATTTGAACGTAGTAAACCACACGTTAATGTAGGCACAATAGGTCACATTGATCATGGAAAAACAACACTTACAGCAGCAATCACAAAGCACATGGGAATGAAGGGCATGGCAGAGTTCGTGCCATTTGATCAAATAGATAAGGCACCAGAAGAAAAAGCACGTGGAATTACCATTGCAACAGCGCATGTTGAATATGAAACAGATAATCGTCATTATGCTCATGTTGATTGTCCCGGGCATGCGGATTATATAAAAAATATGATAACTGGTGCAGCTCAAATGGATGGTGCAATCCTTGTCGTTGGCGCAGATGATGGCCCAATGCCGCAAACAAGAGAACATATCCTTCTGGCACGTCAGGTTGGTGTGCCTAAAATTGTGGTGTTCTTGAACAAATGTGACATGGTTGATGATGAAGAGCTTATTGAGTTGGTTGAACTTGAACTAAGAGAATTGTTGGATAAATATGAATTTCCTGGAGATGATACTCCCATTATAAAAGGTAGCGCACTAAAAGCACTTGAAAGTGATGATTTCAAAAGTGAAGACGCGAAATGTATATTTGAACTTATGGATTCAATAGATTCATATATTCCTGAGCCTGTTAGAGATCTAGACAAACCTTTTCTTATGCCAATAGAGGATGTTTTTAGTATATCTGGACGTGGTACAGTTGTAACAGGACGTGTAGATCGTGGAATCGTTCATATGGGCGATGAAATAGAAATAGTAGGTATAAAACCAACCATGAAAACAGTATGTACTGGCGTGGAAATGTTTAGAAAAATTCTGGATGAAGGTCGCGCAGGAGATAATATTGGGGTACTGCTTCGGGGAACCAAAAGAGAAGAAGTAGAACGTGGACAGGTACTGGCAATTCCAAAGTCGATTACACCTCACACCAAGTTCAAAGCAGAAGTCTATGTATTAAGTAAAGAAGAAGGTGGTCGACATACACCATTTTTTAAAGGGTATAGACCACAATTTTATTTTAGAACCACTGATGTTACCGGCGTTGTTCAACTTCCGGAAAATGTCGAGATGGTTATGCCTGGTGACAATGTCTCCATTTCAGCGGAACTAATCACACCGATTGCTATGGAAAAAGAACTCCGTTTTGCAATCCGTGAAGGAGGAAGAACCGTTGGTGCAGGTGTTGTGAGCGAAATTATTGAGTAGGAATCTTAAAAAAATGAATCCAAAAATCCGTATTCGCTTAAAAGCTTATGATCATCGATTGTTAGATCAATCGACGAATGACATCGTTGATACTGCTAAGCGGACTGGTGCGAGAGTCATCGGCCCCATTCCACTGCCAACAAGAAAAAATAAGTATTGTGTTTTGAGATCGCCGCACATTGATAAAAAATCGAGAGAACAATTTGAGATCAGAACCCATAAACGCTTATTGGATATACTTGAACCAACGCAACAAACAGTGGATGCTTTGATGAAATTAGACCTTTCTGCTGGGGTAGATGTCGAGATTAAAACGTAAATCAGGATGATGAATCAATCAGTAGCTCGTAAGCAGCAATCAAGTATTGATAACAATGATATCAACTGATTTTTTGATTAAATTATCTTTTTAGGTAGAATATTTGTAAAAAGATTGCAAAGAAGATAATTCAAAAAATCAGTTTTTTGTTAAAACAAACATTCTAATAATAAATGTAAATGCTTTCGTGTTCTGTTGAAAATCAATTACCAAAAAAACTTATTCCAAAAATGAATAAGCTTACATATTATCGCCCGAATATTAATTGGTGGTAGCAATTATAGAGGTAAGAAAATGGGAAAAGGTAAAGGTCTCATTGGACAAAAATTAGGAATGACATCCTTATTTACTACAGCAGGCGAGCAAATTCCTGTAACCGTCATTAATGCTGGACCATGTGTGGTAACACAAATCAAGACAATAGCAACTGATGGTTATAACAGTATACAACTGGCGTATGGTGATATAAAGGAAAAAAAAGTTAACAAACCTTTGAAAGGCCATTTTGAAAAAAGCGGTGGAAAAACATATGCAATACTAAAAGAATTTAGAGTTGATGATACTGAACAATACAAGTTGGGACAATCAATAAAAGCAGCAGAGGTTTTTAATATTGGTGAAAAAATAAAGATCTCCGGAACGACAAAAGGTCGAGGATTTTCAGGCGTAATTAAACGTCATGGCTTTCATGGTGGTAAAAAGACTCATGGTAGTATGAGCCATCGTATTCCTGGATCGATTGGTTGTAGTGCAACACCCAGTAGGGTCATCAAGGGGAAAAAATTACCCGGGCAATATGGTAATACGAAACAGACTGTTAAAAATATTGAAATTGTTGATATTCGGCCTGAAAACAATCTCATACTGATAAAAGGGGCTATTCCCGGTTGTAATAAAGGTATGATTTCGCTTTATAAACAAGGTGTATAAATAATTTTAATATTATCCGGAACTACCGGCAAAAAATGCGCTAAAACGAATGGATAAGAAGTATTTTCTTACCCAGAGATAAGGATAACTACAATGCTTTCCATTGATGTTCATAATATAAAAGGTGAAAAAGTTGGAAACATTGAACTTGATGAAGAAAAGTTCAACGTTCCAATTAAAACCGATATTGTTCATAGCGTCGTAAACATGCAACTGAATAACAAAAGAAGCTTTAATGCAAACGTAAAGAATCGTTCAGATATTCGAGGAAGTGGTAAAAAATTGTATAGACAAAAAGGTACTGGTAATGCACGACCAGGAGATGTAAAATCACCTTTGAGACGAGGCGGTGGTGTTACGTTTGGCCCACAGGGTTACAAAAAAAATTTCAAAGTGCCCAAACAGGTCAGAAAACAGGCATTACAAATGGCAATTTCGGACAAAATTAGTGAAAATAAATTACTTGTATTGGATTCTTTTGAGTTACCTGAAATCAAGACAAAATTATTTGTTCAGGTTATTAAAAATTTGAATGTTGAATCAGCACTTATCGTAATAGATAAAGAAAATGAGAACTTAAATTATTCATCAAGAAATTATCAACCTGTAAAACTTATTCAATCAAATGGTTTAAATGTATACGATATACTGCTGTATCAACACCTGATTGTTCTGCAGCCAGCAATTGAACAGATTAAGGAAAGAGTCCGGTAAAAGCACAGAATATATCTAAAAGAAAGGACATTCAACAATGGATAGTCAAAAAATAATAATTAGACCGATTGTTACTGAAAAAACGCATGGTTTGAGAGATACGATGAATCAAATTGTGTTTGAAGTTCATCGGGAGGCAAATCGAATTCAAATCGCTAAGGCAATCGAAGATTTATTCAAGGTGCGAGTTTTAGTTGTCAATACAATGCAAGTTAAAGGAAAGCGAAAACGACGTGGACGAATCATGGGTAAAAGAAGGGATTGGAAAAAAGCAATTGTTACCTTAGCCGCCGGAGATAAAGTTGAGTTTTTTGAAGGTGTGTAACGATATAAGATAGCAGATGGATCTATCATAAATCATCAATTATAATATTCTTCATAACGAAGGAGAAATAAACAATGGCAGTAAAACGTGTAAAACCTACATCACCTGGAAGACGATTTCAAGTATATTCAGCATATGATGATATAACGAAAAATACGCCTGATAAAGGGTTGACCCAAAAAATTAAAAAAACCGGTGGACGAAATTCAAATGGAAGAATAACATGTCGTCATCGAGGTGGCGGACATCGTAGAAAATACAGAATCATTGATTTTAAACGGGATAAAGATGGAATTCCGGCAAAAGTTGCTGCAATTGAATACGATCCCAATCGAAGCGCTCGGATAGCATTACTTCATTACATAGATGGTGAGAAAAGATATATAATAGCGCCATTGAAATTAAAAGTTGGTGATACAGTAATGTCTGGAGAAAAAGCTGATATAAAACCTGGAAACTCACTGCCACTTACAAAGATTCCTTTGGGAACACATATACACAATATTGAGATGAAAATTGGCAAAGGTGGTCAGTTGGTCCGTACTGCAGGAAGTTTTGCGCAACTTGTCGCAAAAGAAGGTAAATACGCACAGATAAAATTACCTTCAGGAGAAGTTCGTATGATTCTTGTTCAATGTAAAGCAAGTATCGGACAGCTTGGAAATGTCGAACACGAAAACATTGACCTTGGAAAAGCTGGGAGAAAGAGATGGTTGGGAAGACGCCCCAAGGTAAGAGGCGTCGCAATGAATCCAGTAGACCACCCAATGGGAGGTGGCGAAGGCCGATCTTCTGGTGGACGTCATCCATGCTCACCTTGGGGAGTACCTAGCAAAGGATTTCGTACACGGAAAAATAGAGCCACTGACCGATTTATTATTAAGCGAAGAAAAAAATAGTATCAAATAAACTGGATATATGCCAGGCATAAAATATGAACGTTTAATTACGAATAAATAAAATATAATTAGGAGTAGCATATGCCACGGTCGATAAAAAAGGGACCATTTATTGATGATTCACTTTTAAAAAAAGTTATCAACGCACAAAATATGAGAAGCAATAAAGTCATAAAAACTTGGTCTCGAAGATCTACAATTGTTCCTGAAATGGTTGGACTAACACTAGCCATTCATAATGGCAAAAAATTTATTCCCATTTTTGTTTCTGAAAATATGGTCGGACATAAGCTCGGGGAATTCTCACCCACGCGAACATTCTACAGTCATGCGGGTGACAAGAAGACACGATTAAAGAAAAATTAAAAGAAGAGGAACACCATGGAATCACGAGCCGTAGCAAAATATATGAGAATATCGCCACAAAAAGTTCGAAAACTCGCGCAAACTGTAAAAGGTAAGCGTGTTGGTGTTGGTGTCGATATTTTGAAATTTATGCCACAAAAGGCATCTGGATTGGTGCTAAAAGTTATCAATTCCGCTGTTGCCAACGCAAGCATAAAAGATGAAAATGTTGATGTTGATGATTTAATCATCAAAAATATTTATGTAGATCAGGGACCAACCCTTAAACGTTTTCGTGCACGGGCGCGGGGGCGTGGGACAAGAATTTTAAAAAGAACCAGTCATATTACTGTTATTTTATCTGAGGATACGGTTTAATTAAAAAGGAGGTATGGCTTGGGCCAGAAAGTTAATCCAATTGGTTTACGTTTGGGAATTGTCAAAACTTGGGATTCCCGCTGGTTTTCAGAAAAGAAATATGCGGAGTATATTCTTGAAGATCATAATATACGAAAGTTTTTAAAAAAGAAACTTTATCATGCAGGTGTCTCTAAAATTGAAATAGAGAGATCTGCCAGACGATTGAAGTTAAGAATTTTCACAGCACGACCCGGTATTGTGATAGGTAAAAAAGGCCAGGAAATTGATAAGCTAAAAAAAGTTCTGGAAAAAATGGTTTCATTAGAGGTTTTCATTGATATTCAAGAAGTTAGAAAGCCAGAAACTGATGCTCAACTGGTTGCAGAAAATGTTGCATTACAAATTGAAAGAAGAGTCGCATTTAGACGCGCAATGAAACGAGGTGTTAGTTCAGCCATGCGTTTTGGTGCACAGGGCGTAAAAATTATTTGTTCCGGAAGATTGGGTGGCGCTGAAATGGCGAGAACTGAATGGTATAAAGAAGGACGAATTCCTTTGCATACATTACGCGCTGATTTGGATTATGGATTTATTGAAGCCAAAACAACATATGGACTAATTGGCATTAAAGTTTTTATCTTTAAAGGTGAAATTTTAAGCAAACAAGATGACTCACAACAACAAGAGCAACAAAAATAATCGTTTGCCTGGGAGACGAAAAAAATGTTAAGCCCAAAAAAGGTTAAATTCAGAAAAGTTCAGCGGGGACGTAAAAGAGGAGTTGCCCTTAAAGGCGGATCCCTTAATTTTGGTGAATACGGCTTACAAGCCATTGAATGTGGTGATATAACATCAAAACAAATTGAGGCTGCACGTATCGCAATGACCCGTCATGTAAAAAGGGGGGGGAAAATTTGGATTCGAATATTTCCAGACAAACCGTTTACCAAAAAACCTGCTGAAGTAAGAATGGGAAAAGGTAAAGGTGCTCCAGAAGGATGGGCATGCGTGATTAAGCCTGGAAGAATTCTGTATGAAATGACGGGTGTTCCTGAATCGTTAGCTAAAGAAGCATTTCGCCTTGCAGCACATAAATTACCGGTAAAAACAAAATTTGTTGTAAGGAGTAGTTTTTAATATGAAACCCAGTGAAATAAGAGATTTAAGCAATGATGAAATCAATGAGACGTTACACAATAAAACCGAAGAATTATTTAACCTTCGTTTTCAGTTAGCAACAGATCAACTTGAGAATACCGCTCGTCTGAAACAAACACGAAAGGATATTGCTCGGTTACAAACAATAAGAAAAGAGAAAGAGATGGAGTTATTGTGATGAATTCAACAAGTAGAAAAAGAAAATTAGTGGGTGTTGTCGTAAGCAATAAAATGCAGAAAACTATAGTTGTTCAAGTTGATCGTTTAGTAAAGCATCCATTGTACCAAAAATATCTTAAAAGAAAATCAAAATTCTATGCACATGATCATGAGAATAAATGCAAAATTGGTGATACTGTACTGATTATGGAATGTCGACCGTTGAGTAAGCAAAAAAGATGGCGCATGGTCGAAATTTTGAAAAAAGCTGTTTAATTCAAATTATTATTAAATCCAATTTTTTTCTGGACTACTATTAATTCTTAGCACCAGAAATTTTGATAAAAGCTGGATAAATAAACCATTTCAAATTTACTAATAAAAAACAGGACATTGATTCATAACGCTACAAATATTATTGAAATGGTATGTAATCAAAATGTGCTTAACATTGAGGAAAGAAAATGATTCAGTCAGAAACAAAATTAACATCAGCAGACAACTCAGGTGCAAAATCATTATATTGTATAAAAGTTCTGGGTGGGTCTAGAAGACGATACGCCAGTATCGGAGATATTATCGTTGTTTCAGTTAAGGAAGCCATCCCCAATTCAAAAGTAAAGAAAGGTGATGTTCTGAAGGCAGTTATTGTTAGAACCAAAAAAGAAATCAAACGACCGGATGGTTCATTTATACGATTTGATGATAATTCCGCTGTCTTAATTAATGCCAACAAAGAGCCAGTAGGTACACGTATATTTGGCCCTGTTGCCCGAGAACTCAGAGGAAAAGGCTTTATGAAAATAATTTCGCTGGCACCGGAAGTATTATAAACAGGAGTAAGTTCTATGCTGAGAAAGATTAAATTACCTGGCAAAAAAATTAGTCATTTAAGATGTCATATCCGAAAAGGGGATATGGTTAAGGTTATTGCCGGAAAAGATAAAGGAAAAAGTGGTAAAGTATTGAGAATCATATTGAAAAAAGATCGTGCAATCGTTGAACATATCAATATGATAAAAAGACATACTAAGCCAACTCAAGCCAATCCTCAAGGGGGAATTATTGAAAAGGAAGCACCAATACACTGGTCGAACTTGATGCTTGAGTGTCCTAAATGCGTTAAGCATACAAGAATACAAATGCAGATTCTTGAAGACAAAAATAAAGTTCGCGTTTGCAAAAAGTGCAATGAAATTATTGATGCATGATAGTTTTGGAGGATTTGATGACATCACTTGAAGAAAATTATAAAAATGAAATTGTCCCCCTATTGATGAATGAATTTCAGTATAAAAATGTAATGCAAGCACCCAAGCTGAAAAAGATCGTCTTAAACATGGGAATGGGTGAAGCGATACATAATATTAAAGTACTGGATGCTGCAACAAAAGAATTGGAAACAATTTCAGGACAAAAACCTGTCGTTACGAAAGCAAAACGGTCTATTGCAGCATTTAAACTTCGTACGGGAATGCCCATTGGATGCCGGGTAACTTTAAGAAGAGATCATATGTATGATTTTTTCAATAAATTAGTTAATGTTGCATTACCACGTGTTCGAGATTTTAGAGGAATCTCGGGAAAAGCATTTGATGGCCGTGGAAATTATACACTTGGTATTAAAGAACAAATAATATTTCCTGAAATAGATTATGATAAAATTGATAAAATTAAAGGCCTTAACATAACAATAGTAACTACTGCAAAAAATGACAAAGAAGCAAAATTTCTGTTAAAAACAATGGGAATGCCGTTTCGTAATTAGATAATTCTGTGAAATATAAGGGGAGAAACCTTGGCAAAAACATCATTATGCGTTCGAGCAAAACGACCACAAAAATTCAAAGTAAGAGAATATAACCGATGTCCAATATGTGGCAGACCAAGAGGTTATATGCGAAAATTTGGCATTTGTCGTATTTGTTTTCGTAATCTTGCGTCAAAAGGAATTTTGCCGGGCGTTATTAAATCAAGCTGGTAACACAAAAGTTCAAATGAGATGAAATTTTAAAAACTTTTTTTGAACAACCAATATGATTATGCTATTTAGCCTGACAACTGCAAATGTCTTAATATTTATGACAACTGCATTCGTCAATGAAAACGGAGAATCATTATGTCAATGAGTGATCCAATTGCAGACATGCTAACACGACTTCGAAATGCATGTAAAGCAAAATTTAATACCGTAGATATACCTCATTCAAAGGTAAAGACTGAAATTGCGCGAATTTTAAAGTCGGAAGGTTTTATCAAACACTATAAAGTTATTCCTGATGATAAACAAGGGATACTCAAAATTTTTATTAAATATGATAAGAAAGACAGTGTTATTGCTGGTATTCAACGTGTAAGTAAACCATCCCTCAGGATTTACAAAAAAAGTAAAGATATTGAAAGTGTACTGAATGGATTAGGTATTGCAATTTATTCTACATCAAAAGGAATTATGACAGATAAACAGGCCAGAAAAGTAAATACGGGTGGCGAGTATTTATGTAAAGTCTGGTAACCAAAACGCAGATAACGTTGAATAATTTAAGGGAGTAAATATGTCACGGATAGGAAAAAAAGCCATACAAATACCAAAAGATATAACCATATCATATGCTGATAAAGTTATTACGGTAAAGGGCAAAAAAGGTTCAATGAAAAATACTGTCCATGAGAATGTTGATTTAAAGATTGACGAGCAGACAATTACAGTAGTTCCCAAGGATCAATCACGAAAAAATAGAGCTTTTCAAGGTATGACACGTAGTATAGTAAATAATATGATAATTGGCGTAACAAAGGGTTTTGAACGAACGTTGGAAATCAATGGGATTGGATATCGTGCTGAGATAAATGGCAATATTTTAAAGTTGACATTGGGTTATTCGCATCCCATTGAGTTTAAATTGCCGGAAGGCATTACTGCAACACTTCAAAAACAAAATATTATCACATTATCAGGTATGGATAAACAGGTAGTTGGGCAACTATGTGCTGAAATTCGTGCACTCAGGCCACCTGAACCGTATAAAGGCAAAGGGGTCAAATATCGTGAAGAGTATATTCAACGTAAAGCAGGTAAAACTGGAACAAAATAACACTGATTGACATTCCGTAGTAATGTCAAATTGGAGAAATATCCATGGATCAAAAATTACGATTAAAAAGAAAAAAACGTATCCGCAAAAAGATTTCTGGTACAACAGAAAAGCCAAGACTTACAGTATATAAAAGTTGCAAGCATATCTATGCGCAACTAATTGACGATATCGATATGAAAACGTTATTATCTGCTTCAAGTGTTGAAAAAGATATTAAAGCGCTTCCTCCTTTTGAAAGTAAAACAAAGATGGCGAAATATATCGGTGAAACTATCGCACGTAGGGCGATTGATAAAGGCATTTCACGCGTTGTATTTGATAGAAATGGATATGTTTTTCATGGACGTGTAAAAGCAGTTGCTGATGGCGCAAGAGAAGCAGGTTTAACTGTATAATAAACCATAGGATAAACTTTATAATTGAAAAAGATAATAACTGGCTGTTGAAAATGAAAGTCGATTAATTTTCTTCAGCTTTAGAATTAATCATTCAAGGTTGAAAAATAAATTAGAAACCAGGAGGCTCACTTGAGTAAAAAGCAACAAGAAACAGAAGAAAACCAATTTATTGAAAAGGTTGTACACATCAATCGCGTTGCAAAGGTCGTAAAAGGCGGACGAAGATTTAGCTTTAGTGCAGTTGTTGTCGTTGGAGATGGCGAGGGAAGTGTTGGAGGCGGACTCGGTAAAGCAGGCGAAGTTCCTGAAGCCATTCGAAAAGGTATCGAAAGTGCAAAAAAGAATATGATCAGTGTACCTCTGGTCAAAAATAAAACGCTACCTTATGAAATTATTGGTCGTTATTGTGCGAGTCGTGTATTGTTAAAACCAGCAGCAAAAGGAACAGGTGTTATTGCTGGTGGAGCCGTTCGAGCCGTTTTAGAAGCTGTTGGCGTACAAAATATATTGACAAAATGCTTGGGGTCACATAATCCGCATAATGTTGTAAAGGCAACGATACAGGGACTTGCAAATATGAAAAGCCGTGAAATGGTAGCTGCTCGACGCGGAAAAAAGGTTGAAGACTTATAATAATTAGCTAAGCAAAATAAAAAGAAAATCAGCTGGATTATAATAACCAAATATATATAAAGCTGTAGTGGTTCGTTAGGAACCATCACACTGAGATAAAATAATTAACAAAAATATTGCACTAAACATATTCAAAGCTCAAATAAAAGAATATGTATTCGCAATACTTGAATAAAGATCGGGTAATTATCATGGGAAACCGAATAAAAGTGACATTAATTCGAAGCCAAATAGGCAAACCTCCGAAGCACAGAAAAACGCTTGCAGCTATGGGGCTAAAAAGGTTGCATCAATCCAAAATATTTGACAATTCTCCATCTATTATGGGAATGGTCAATCAGATAAACCATTTATTAAAAATTGAGGAATGCTCAGATGAAACTACATGAATTATCCCCCAGTCCTGGATCGCGAAAGAATAGAAAACGATTGGGACGTGGTGTTGGAACAGGTCAGGGAAAAACTGCTGGTAAGGGAAATAAAGGTTTTAAATGTCGATCCGGTGGAAAAGTTCGAATTGGATTTGAGGGAGGGCAAATGCCCATTCATCGTAGATTGCCTAAGCGGGGTTTTACAAATATCTTTAGAACAGAATACGATATAGTCAATTTAACAGATTTGCATAAGTTTAAGGATTCAGAAGAGACAATTGATGAGTCAATCTGGCGAAAAACCAGGCTTTTAAAAGGCAAAAATAGACAAATCAAATTACTGGGAGACGGTCAAATTGATTTCCCAGTACAAGTTAAAGTTCATAAAGCCAGTAAAACTGCTGTGAGTAAAATTGAATCTGCTGGCGGAAAGGTGGAGATCATTAAATGATCGGAAGTGGCTTTCAAAATTCATTTAAAATACCGGAGTTAAGAAAACGAATATTAATTACGTTTGCTTTATTAGCTGTATATAGAATTGGAGTCCATGTTCCAGTACCTGGAATTGATAATGTTGCATTGGCTAGTTTTTTTGCACGTGCACAAGGTACATTATTAGGATTGTTTGATATGTTTTCCGGTGGTGCGCTTGAACGCTTATCAGTTTTTGCTCTGGGAATTATGCCGTATATTAGTGCATCAATTATTTTACAATTGCTCACAGTCGTCATACCGCATCTTGAAAAATTATCCAAAGAAGGTGAGCAGGGCAGAAAAAAAATTACACAATACACACGATATGGAACAGTAGTATTAAGTATTATTCAAGGATTAGGTATCAGTATTGGTCTGGAGAGAATGACAGCTCCAGGTGGTGCATCAGTTGTAATTGAAGCTGGATGGTCATTTCGTTTAATGACAGTGCTAACCTTAACAGCAGGAACTGCCTTTATCATGTGGCTCGGCGAACAAATAACAGAACGTGGAATTGGAAATGGAATTTCATTAATAATATTTGCAGGTATTGTTGCAAGAATGCCATCAGCAATGAATAATACATACAATTTGATGGTAACAGGGGAAATGGGCATATTTACGGTATTACTGCTTGTTGTTTTGATGGTAGGCGTTGTTGGCTTTATTGTATATGTAGAACAGGCGCAGAGACGGATACCTGTACAATATCCAAAACGGGTGGTTGGCCGTAAAATGTACGGCGGCCAGAGTACTCATTTACCATTGAAAATAAATACTTCAGGCGTTATTCCCCCCATTTTCGCATCATCTATCATCATGTTTCCAGCAACTATCGCAAGTTTTTTGAATATTGCCTGGATGCAAACAGTGGCCGGTGCATTAACTCCTGGCTCTGGCTGGTATGAACTACTATATGTCGTCTTCATATTCTTTTTCTGCTATTTTTATACAGCAGTTCAGTTCAATCCAGTGGATGTTGCTGACAACATGAAAAAAAATGGTGGTTATATACCTGGTATACGACCGGGTAAAAAAACTGCTGAATATATAGATAAAGTTTTGACAAGAATTACATTGGGCGGTGCGATTTATGTTTCTGCTGTTTGTGTTTTGCCATCGATATTAATGACAAGATTTAATGTGCCATTTTATTTTGGTGGAACAGCATTGCTCATTGTAGTGGGCGTAGCAATTGATACTATGTCGCAAATTCAGGCCCATTTGCTACCACGAAATTATGAAGGATTTCTCAAAAAAGGTGCACGAATTCGTGGGAGACGCTAAATTTAGCGTATCATAAGACAAAAGGGGTATTCGGAGAAATACATTATGGCCAAAGAAGAAGCCATCAAGGTTCAGGGAACAGTTATTGAAACATTGCCTAATGCAATGTTTAAAGTCGAGCTTGAAAATAAGCATCAGATATTAGCGCATATATCAGGTAAAATGAGAATGCACTTCATCAAAATATTACCTGGAGATAATGTTACAGTTGAATTATCCCCGTATGATTTAACACGCGGAAGAATTACATACCGCACAAAATAATTGTATAAATTGATAAGGTAAAACTATGAAAGTACGCGCTTCTGTAAAAAAAATATGTAAAAAGTGCAAAATTATTCGCCGCCATGGGGTTGTTAGGGTCATATGTGAAAACAAACGACACAAACAGCGTCAAGGATAGATAATAATGAGGAGGTATTTTGGCACGTATAACTGGCGTTGATTTACCGAGAGGTAAACGGATAATAATTGGTTTGACTTATATCTATGGTATAGGAAAGACTTCATCAAAAAAAATACTGGATACGCTTGGTATTGATATAAATATGAAAACAGATGATTTGGATTCTGTTCAGGTAAATCAAATTCAAAAGCTAATCCAGAATGAATACAAAGTTGAAGGTGAATTGCGCACTGAAGTATCCATGAATATTAAACGATTAATGGATCTTGGATGCTATCGTGGATTAAGACATCGAAGATCACTACCTGTTCATGGACAACGAACGAGTACAAATGCCCGAACAAGAAAAGGACCGAGAAGAACAGCTGTGAAGAAAAAGGGTGCGGCTAAGAAAAAATAGACATCTTTGATTGAATCGGCATGATTGATACCTTTATCAGTTCAGGTCAGAAACGATTTTTTCATAAGCCAGATCTGGTGATAAAAACAAACAAAAGTGCTGTGAACAAAATTAGGAGCAATGAATAAAGTATGGCAAAACGTGCTAAAACGAGAGCAAAAAAGAAAGATAAAAAGAATGTATTGAATGGAGAAGTTCACATTCAATCAACATTTAATAATACAATTGTATCCATCACCGACATGCAAGGAAATGTCATTGCATGGTCAACAGCCGGATCACAAGGATTTAAAGGATCACGTAAGAGTACTCCATTTGCAGCTCAGCTTGCGACACAGGATGCCATGAAAAAAGCAATGGATCATGGGATGAAAAATGTTGAAGTGTATGTCAAAGGACCGGGTGCTGGTCGTGAATCAGCATTAAGAGCATTGCAAAATCAAGGATTGAATATACTCACTATAAAAGATGTTACACCCGTTCCACATAATGGTTGTCGTCCACCCAAAAGACGACGTGTTTAGTCGAATCAAAATGGATTTTTTTTTCCAGATGAATCATTATAATAATTGCAGAAGAATGCAATAAAAATTAAGGTTAAGAACTTTAGAACCTGAACATTATTTGGAGGTTACATTGGCGAGATATCGAGGTTCAACCTGTCGCATTTGCCGACGAGAAAATATAAAATTAATGCTCAAAGGCGACCGTTGTTTTTCAGACAAATGTGCCTTTGACAGACGTAGTTATGCCCCTGGTCAACATGGCCAGAAAAGAAGTAAACATTCTGATTATGGTATCCAGTTACGAGAGAAGCAGAAAGTGAAACGAATGTATGGATTAACTGAAAAACAATTCAGGTTATTTTTCAAACGAGCGGATCGGATGAGGGGAATTACAGGTACGAACTTACTGACGTTATTGGAACGAAGACTGGACAATGTCATTTATCGTTTAGGTTTTGCCAATTCGAGAAATCAATCACGCCAATAGTCAGACATAATCATATTGTA
>Ga0272440_1002335_pt1 | contig 14863 bp, 15 predicted proteins | sample SSMMMBAug17_FD_192440 | JGI IMG/M metagenome (GOLD analysis project Ga0272440, IMG submission 192440) | Marine sediment archaeal communities from Little Sippewissett salt marsh, Falmouth, MA, United States - SSM-MMB-Aug17 | ecosystem: Environmental > Aquatic > Marine > Wetlands > Sediment ... | reverse complement strand
CATCTGCCGGTCGAACATCGCCTGCTCGAGCCTGCCGCGCTGCCCCTCGAGGGAGATGTCGTCCATCCCGAGATCCCAGTCAAGCGGCACGTCGAGGTAACTCAGTTGCTCTCTGGAGCCGCCGGGGGTAAGACTCCCAGTTGCTGCCGGGTAGGGCAAGGAGTCGATCCCCGGTGCGTCCATCGCTGCGCGCCACTCGTTGCGAGCCTCGCGCCGAGCCGCTTGCCGTGCCTGTTGGCGCTCCTCACCGGCGGAGTACAGGTTGCCGTACTCCTGGTTCCAATCCTCTGGGTTCCAGAAGTCCGAGAACGGCATCGTCGCCCACGGATGCTCGAACCCACCGGTGCCCACCGTATCCTCGACACTGTACCGTGGATCGTCTTTGTGCCTCGACATGCCATCGCCACCGCCGCCGCCAACACCGGCACCACCGCCAGCGTACCCACCGTACCCACCGCCACCCTGAGCACGGCGCCGCCAGTCGTCTGGAGACGGGTTCGGCATCGAGAACGGGTTGGCGCCGAAGCGTTCCATGAGACTGCCCATGGCGCCCATGCGAAGCCCCATGAGAGCTTCCTCGAGTTGGCGCATCCCGGGGGACAGGCGCTGCACCGCGATGTTCCTCTCCGGCCCGTGGTAAGTCGTTGACCCCCACGGAGTCCACTGATCAATGCGGTTGTACCTGGCTCCTGCTTGACCGATCTCGTCGGCTGAGGGGAAATTACCACCACCACTGCAACACATCTCTCTACTCCTTTATCACGTCGGACCTCAACAGCCCCAAAATCGTGGCGTCTTCCCCCGGCCCATAATGATCTTTGAGAATCGCTTCGCCCCTGAAACCATAACGCAACGCGACATCAACGCTGCGTTGGTGAACTGTACGTATAAGCACCGTGATCTTGTGCGCGTCGAATGGAGGGCCGAACGGAACATGCTTCAGCGCCCTCAGCGCCTGCTTCTGGAAGAAGATGGTCGGATCCTCCGAGAAGTAGCTCGCCAAGATGTTGCCCGGAAAGTGGAACGGCTGCAGGACGCAGGCCATCTTGACCAGCCACTCGTCGGCGGACTCCTTTTCCACGAGCCCGTACCCGTAGGCATTCTTTGGGAAGAACTCAACCGGGTGATCGTGCTTCTCGGCAAGCCACCGTTTGAAGATGAGCGACCCCTCTTCCGTGTTGGGCATTATCAGTTCCACTACAATCTCTCCCCCGGCCTGAACATCCAGGTCGACCCCAAGTACCTGAACCTCTGCTTCGTGCTGAGGCTTTTACGACGACTGATCACATCACCGTAGATGCCTATTGACTGCCACTCGTTGTATGCACGGTCTCCCGCCGTCCATGGCGACCCCCACGGCGATCCCCACGCGGTCCCCTCCGGAGCCACCGGCACGGGGAACTGCTGAGACTCGAAATCTTCGTAGTCCACCGCGTAACTGTTGACCACATTGACATCAGAGTTGACTCGGTAGAACTCCCGCTCCGCGGTGAACATCTTATTGAGCGGGTTCCCTAGGTTGATCCAGGCGGTTTGCAATGTAGACTCAATTGCTCCTCCGTCATCCGTGTCGCCCGTGTCGAACTCGTAAACATATCCGTCGGTTGAGGCGAAGAAAAGCCGATTATCGTACACTTGCCAAGTGTGTGAGGTGATGCCCTCCCACTTGCACCATGCACCGGTGACGGTATTGAGAACGTGCTGGGAGTATTGAGTCCCAGCAACCTCTGGGATGTTGAAGATCGCCAGTTGCCGCTTCGGGTAGAGCGTCGCTTCCCAGCCCCAGAGTGATCCGCCATCACCGATCGCGTTCCGCAGGGCTCCGACAACCTTGGACTTCTTGTTCCACGCCTCAGTACCCACCAGAACCGTCGAGAGAGCCACGTAATCGAGTCTGGTGATGATCATGATGTCGCCACCGAACTTAACGATGGAGCGCACTGAGAGCGGCTCTCCGATGTCGTAGATGCCAACCAGCGCCCAGTCACCACCCAGCGCCGGCGAGGACCCCTGGTAGATGATGCACTCACCGCTCGACATGATGAACACCGCGAAGTCGTCCGGTCCTGAGCCACCGTCTCGAGTCCATGTCGCCATGCAGATCAGGTTGCCGCCGAACTGCCCCACGCAGGAGAGAGGGAACTTGGTCAGAGCTCCACCGAGGGTGTCGATAGGCGAGTACCACACGTCCTGTGAGTTGTCCTCCCAGAACCACGTGCGCCCCTTGAAGACGTTGACGCCGATGACGTTCGCAGCCGTGAGCCCGCTACCAGTGAGCGTGAGGTCAGCGAGATCCCCACTGGCGTCTGGGTAGTACTTCGGGATGTCGGTGCCGTTGACGAACCCGATCTCGCCGTTGAAGTTCACCCACTGCCACCGCCCATTGGTGTACGGCGTGCTCGCAACATCGAGTGTAACCTCCGCCGGCGCCCCAGGTGAACTGAAGTCGAACATCCCCGTCGAGGTGAAACCAAACAGCTTGTTCGTTGTGCCAGACTCGTAGACCGCGAGCGTCTCGATGTCATCCGCCAGAACGCTGGCCTTGCAAGTGACGGCGTCGAAGTAACTCGTCACAGACGAAGGAACAGTGCCATCCGCTCCAAGAGTAATCTTTGTAGAGATGCCGCCGGCAACGGTCGTGAACTGGACGCTGACCTCCGTCCATGCCGCCTGAGCGTTCGTAATATCAGTTTGTGCTATCAAGTAAGCACCATTCGACACGTCATAGACGCTGTAGCACGGGTAGCTGTAGTCGTGCTTCGTCCCGTGGTACACCCGAAACGATAAAGTGTACGTGGTCGATGCAACCGTGGTGATGTTCTGCTCAACAGACCCGCCAGCACTTAAAGTCGTCCCAATGGCACACGAATACGTGCCAGCGTACACCTCACCAGTGCTCTGCGCGATCGTGCCGGCGCCGACAACTGTTTCGCTCCAGTTCGCAAATACATCCGCGCCACCACCACCTGCACTCTCGAACCCGCCGTTGCTGACAAGCTCCGCGCCAGAGGTTACGTCCCCAACCCACCCATGTTCCGTATAACCGGGCCTCGTCCGGAGTTCCCCGAGGTCAGGGATCCAGTTGGTGATCTCGATCGCATCGGACGGTGGGATGTTGTCCAGCGAATCGCGGGTGTTCCACCCCCCGATCGGGACTTCGAGTGGAGCGATCTGCGACTGCCGCTGCATTAGACACCAAACCCACTATCTGGGAGGTTCGGATACCTCCCAGCAAAAGCGCGCCCCAACTGGAGCTCCAGAACCGGCGCCCCGCTGTCATTCGCCTGCTTCTCCTGCACCTCAGAAAAGTACTCCTGCTGCTCGCTGGTGTAGTTCAACCCCAGCATCCTCAGCAAGCGCCAGATCGTCCCGAGTTCGATGACATGATCATCCATGAGGAATTCATTGTCATCAGCCGTTATGTCTGCTCCAACCGAACCAATCTTATTCACCACAACGTACCGTGAGTCGATGTAATCGAAGGCAATGGTGCTGCCGGTGTCCGTTTCAGGGTAGATGCCGATGCGCTTCACCGATTGGAGCGTGTCATCGGCAAAAATCCGGCACGCCTTGTAGATTCCGGACAGGCTCACTAGCCCGGACTCGTACTTCTGCCACTCTGTGCGCGTCATCGGCCCAAGGACTGGTTTGTAGTTGGTTCGATCCCAAATCGTTCCGTTCACGATCCGGTCGTAGTACGTCGGCAGGAGATAATACGAACTCCCATCGGTGGCAAAAGTGTGCGTCCGCGTCAGGCGGACCCAGTCAATGTCATGAAACGCATCGCGGGCGGCATCTTTGACCGCCTTCAGAATCCGCCGCGCATTCTGGTTGGTGTTGCCCAGCAGCGTGGACTGCTCAGGAAGACCGACAACCGTTGCGGCAGCGTTGCCAATTTCTAGTACTGTCTGGCCCACAGTGACCGCTCCTTACTGAGCGGGCACTCTACTTGTCAGTCCTCGCCGCGAGTTCCTTTTCGAGTCCCGCCACTTTTTTCTCAGACTCGGCTAAATCTTTCTCAAACTGCTCGAGACGCTCAGTAGCTCGTCTCAGTTGCTGCGCGTACTTCTGAATCTTCGCTTCGCCTGACCGGTACTTCACAAACTCCCGCGCCTTGTTCTTGAGATCCCTGAAGCCCATGCCCATGTTGGAGATCGCTTGATCGTTGATCTCCGCAAGCTGCTCCACCGTCTTGACGTGCATCCCCTCGAGGGTGAGTGCCTGTGCCCTGCTGATCTGCGGCCACTCGGTAAGGATCGTGCCCTCGACCGGCACCTCCTCCTTGTTCTGATACGCAGCCCACTCTCGCGGCCACCTCGACTTGTCATCATCAGTCACTTCGCGGTGGATGATCTCTTTGTCGTTGCCTGGTGAAATGATCCTGACGTAGTCTTTTTCCTTGTAGACGGGGTGCCCCGCCTCATCGGATGCGGCGGTGTCCTCCACCGCATGAAGACCAAAGATCGCGATACTGTCCCCCTTGTGTTTACTCATGTCGAGATCGAAAAATGAGTCGTCCACGACTTCCCCTTTTGTCAATGAGGCGGGGGTCCGAAGACCCCCACCCCGAGATTGAACTTACTCGACGAGACAGTGCGGGTAGAAGAGCTCCACCTCACCGTCAGCCGCCGAGGTGACAGCAGACGCGGCCCGAGCGCCCACGATCTCGGACTGAGACGATGACGCATCGTCAACAGTACCCGCGGTCGCGGTGGTATACAGCGCAGCGTTGTCGGCGCACGACGCAGCCAGTGCGGCAGTCCCCTTGCCGGCGATCTGGAACCAGCCGAACGTCGAAGCCACCGTCGCGGCCATGGCGACGCCCACGGGACCGAGGTGGTCCTTGAGGAGCAGAGCAGTCGAGTAGTCGTCCTGATGGAACATCACCCACTGCCCAGCCGCGCACGACGCGACGCCTTTCATATACATGAACTCGCCTTCCCAGCCAGTCGAGGCCGCACGATTGCGGGCCTTGCAACGAGTCCCCAGAGGGAACACCTGGGTGGAGTCCACCTGTGCGATCACAGCGCCCGGAAGGTCAGTGCTACTCCAAGCCATAACAAACCTCCCTTAGCTCTTGAACAACACGCCCTGGAGGGACGCATTGGACATGGTCAGGTTTCCAGCGAACACGATCGGAACCACGAAAGCATCCTGGTTGACCGAGTCACGCTGCTCCAGAGGAACGAAATTGCGGTTGCTGTGCGGACGCCAGTACAGGTAGTCGGTGTTCAGGAAGTACATGGTGTACGCCTGGTGACCGGAGTCCCCGTCATAGATCACGTCCGCGTTGAGGAACTTCAGCGCCGACCAGCCCTGCTGACCAGTGCCGTCGCTCTGGTTGATGCGCTGGATTGCCGAGAGAGCATCCCAGAAGTACTCGTACATATACGCATCGGCGGTGATGAGGTCGGGCTTGTCAGTGCCGCGGATGCAAGTGATCCACAGGTTCTGCATGTAGCCCTGGATGACCGAGGAGTTCATCGTCGCATTCGAGTACTTTTGGTTGCGCCAGAAGGTCCAGGTGGACCGGTCGATGCCGCCGACGGTGCCCGTGGTGGGGTCGTTGGCGACCTGAGCCTTCAGACCAGTGATCTGCTTGCTGCTCGAGCCGGTACCGTCTGAGTAGACGCCAGTTGAGATGTTGTTTTTCATGGTCTTGAAAGCGTTCTGGATCCGCTTCTCAAGCAGATCGATCACCGCTTCCTTACCAGCGTTCTGAACATCGATTTCGAGTCCGGATGCCGAAACAACCACCGCGGCCTGTTTCCAGTTGAATTCCGCCGCCGAGAAAACGTCGGAGGGACTGATGTCGAGAGTCTCGTACCCGCTGTAGTACTTGAAGGTCGAGTTCTCAGCGTACTCAAGCTCCTCGACAATCACGCGCCCACCGCTCACGGGGCGGACCTTGCCCTTGGAACTCAGTCTGGAAAGCAGAGCGTTCGACTTGCTGACGTTGTCAGCGAGCTCACCGCTCCGGTGACGAAGAGTGGTTGTGACGATCTCCGTATAGTTGGTGTTCGGAGATGCCATTTGAAACCCCTTTTAGATTCACAATCTCGTGTCAGCCTCTTGCCTCTCGAGATTGGCTAACAGATCCTCTCGCAGCGTCTTTGGGGTTCCTGTCGGCTTTTTGTTAGAGCTTGTACGACTGCCCTTGACTTTCGTCGCGGAAGCTCGTTGGGCCTTTTTCGCTGCCTCGGTTTCACGGTCGGACTTCTCCAGCCCCTGGCGCCGGATCATCTCTTTGCGAACCTCTGCGTTTGCCCAACAAGCCTGTTCGTACAATGCCTCTAGCTCAGGCGGTTGCTCACCTCGTGCCTTGCAAGCGTTAACGATGCCGAGCATCTCAGGTTCGACCTTGTCGTAGAACTCCGCTGTCTCAGCGAACTGTACGAGTTTGGCTTGCACTGCTCTGCGCTCGGCTTCGAACGTTTGCCTGTCACGCTGCTTGAGCTCCTCTCTGAGCTTCTGAATCTCGCGCATTGCTGCACTGTCGCTCGATTCAGTCTCACTCTCATCCGTGCCAAGTATAGCAGAAGGATCGATTCCGTACTGCTGGAATAACCACCTGGCTCCGTTCGCTGGATCTTTCTGCAAAAAGACGTGGGCAGTAACCAGCCGGCGGACCGCATCCGCCTCACCGATACCAGCCATCGTCATCTCCTCGCGGACGGGATCCAGCGCCTTCTGCATGTCGGAAACATCCTGCATCTTGCGCGTCGCAAGGGACTGCCACTCCTTGTCCCGCCGGATCAAGAACTCCTGGGCCTTCGGCTCAAGAGTCTCGAACATCTCCTTGTCTTTCTTCAGCCAATGAGCCAGTGGGTCGAGTGGATGTGGTTTTTCGTCGATGTCGTCAGGAGTTTCGGGTTCCTCATCGGTTTTACGTCCCCCATCTTCAACATCTGCCTCATCAGACTCGGTGACATCTTCTCCTCCTCTATCACCTGGTTCAGATCCCTCTCCAGTTCCATCAGCCATCTCCTCAACAGTGGAGGGCCGCTCACCCTCTCCAGTATCGTCAGTTTCCACATTTTCTTCCCCCTCCGGCCCCAGCTCGACCTGTTCCTCAGTGATCTTGTCGTACGCTTCTCCCAGCGTCTCCCGCATATCGGGCATCTCGTCAGACATCAGTTCCCCTTTCTTCCCGTTCACGCTGACGTTCTTTCATCCATTCCGGCTTCTCGTTGCCAACTTCCTCGAGTCCATGCTCCTTCAGCATGTTTTTGTGCTCGCTGCGCGATTTGACAATCCGGTTGTCAACCCCCACCGCCTGGTACTCCTGAAACATCGGCATGATGAAAAAAGGAGCCTTGCTGAACGTCTCCCGCGGTGGCGGTGGACCCTCGACTACCTTTTTGAGCTTCTTGTCGTAGTGGTAGATCGTCATTTCTTCACGTTCCCCCCTGAGACGTTGACCAGTGCGGTCTTGTAGTTCATGAGAGCTTCCGCCCGCTTCTGCATGATCTTCGCCGTCTCGATCTCCCCGTCCTGCTCCAGTTTCGCCGCCTCAAGCTGCAACTCAGCCGACCGGAACATTAGATCCGCCTCGAGCTCCTTCTGATCCATCTGGAGCTTCATCATCTTGATCTGCGTTTCCATCATCTTCGCCTGAGCCTCTGGATCCTGACTGGGATCCTTCGGCGGAGCCTTCGCTGCCGCCTCGAGGATCGGCTCGAGGTCGCGCCCCGCCGGGAACCGTCGCACCGCCCAGAGGATCATCTGCTTGCCAGCCTCTTCTGGCAGTGCGCCACCCTGGACCGCTCCGCTGATCGCCGTGACCAGCATCGAGAGCGACCCGAAGAACGTCTGCATCTCGTCCTGCTCTTTGATCTCATCTGGGGCGATCGTGCTGTCGGACTCCACGTCGATGGCGAAGTCCCGCGACCCCTCGTCCTGCAGCAGCGCGATGGCGTCCTGCGGATCGACCTCACCGAGATCCTCCGGCTGCATCCCGGTGACAAGCATCAGCGTCTGCGGGCTGAAGTGCTCTGCGACCACCTCGGCCATGAGCCGCATCGCGTCTCTCGCCAAACGCTCCATTTTCTTGTTCTTGACACCGATGCGGCTCCGCTTGCCGGTGGTGGCGAGCATCTTCATCTGCTGCGTCTTGCCCGCCTCACGCGGTTGCGTCTGCCCGCGGAGGATGTCGGAGAGCCCAACAATCTGATAGATGAGTTCGAGGTTCTTGTCGCGCTGCACGAGGAGCTTCGCCAGCACATCCGCGATGTTCCCGATCGGGAGCCACCCGATGGCATTGTCGAACTTCCCGCCGGCCTGCGCCATCACCTGCGCCCAATTCTCCGATGGGTACAGCTTCGTCTCGTAGCCGCCGAGGAGCTTCTGCATCGAGTCCTTCAGCGCAGCATCGTAGACGCCGCGGACGGCGACCATGTCAGTCAAGCGATCGATCCTGCCAGTCAGCGTGTTGAGCTCCTTCGCCTGGTCCTCGTACATCTTGTACTCAGGAACAAAGTCGAGGTTCGATGTCTGCTCGATCATGTACACCGGGCGAGGACACGGGAAGAACAACTGCAGGCCGAGGGGGTCGTCCATCGGCTCCTCGAGATCCTCGTGGAAGTTCTCCGCGACCTTGTAAACCTTGCCGGTGCGCTTCGACCAGAACTCCCACACCCTCGCACAGTCGCGGTACGTGTCAAGGTCCGCCTTCTGATACCGGCGACGCTCGCGCTCGTCCTCGAGGTCTTTCATCAGCGGCACTCTCATGCCGATGTCCTCACCGAACTGCTCGATCAGATCCTCGCGGGAGAGCCACTCACCGAACGCAACCCACCAGACCTCCTCCCAGCAGCGCCCGTCAGAGTGCAGGAAGTCCCGCCAGTTGACGTGCTCGAGGTAGACCCTCTCGTAGGTTTTCTTCATCCGGTGCTGCTCGTCGCCCTGTCCGCTCCAGCGATAAGCAGTGCCGCTCTCGTCCATCTCCGGCGCCTCAGCCTCTGCGAGCTCCTCCTGGCTCAGCGGGATCTTCTGCGGATCGTCCTCGACGGTCGCGTCGTAGACCACGCGCACCGTGCCCCTCCCAGGGAGAAGAAAGTCGTCACGCGCCCTGCACATCGCGTACTGGAACTCGTGCCCCGGACACTCCTGGTAGTACGTCACCGCCCGCTCGAGCATCTCAGCCGCAACCCGCGCCACGTCGTCGTTTTTGTTGTGCTCTGGCCGGCACACGGGCCGCGGGAGCGCATCGTAGACCAGCGGGCGCTGCATCTCGGTGATTGACCACAGGATCTTGAACCGGTCCATGTCAACGTTAACATCGTCGCCATCACCGCGGTAGAGGCTCTCCACGCGCATCCCGCGCTTGTTGCACTCCCGCATCCTGCGGCTGGCATCTTCGATCTCCCCGAGGATGACATCAACTTCGGTGGTGGTTTTGGACTCGTCTACAGTGTTCTTGTCCATCATATTTTCTCCCCGATCCTAATGCTTTCCTCTGTGACATCATCTCGAATAGGATTGTTGCCAATGCCATAGACCTTGTTGCCGTAACCTTCCGGCCTCTCGCCAGAGACGTTTGACTTGTAAGGCGCTATCACTATGTTTTGAGTTACTGGCCGAATTACCAGATAGAGATCCACATTCGAATTGAAGCCATTGACCACGATAGTGCCAAGGCTGGCCCCAACCTGCGCGTCTGTTTTGATGACTGGATTGTGCGACCCAACCACAACCTGCCCGAACGTCGTACCGAAAGCTGTGTCGGCCTTGATCGAAGGGTTGAAACTAGCGACCGACACCTGCCCGAGCGTCGCACCGAATGAAATGCCAGCAACTATAGATGGGTTGAACCCAGCGACCGCTAACTGCCCGAGCGTCGTACCGAAAGCTGTGTCAGTCTCGATCGAAGGATTGAAACTAGCGACCGACACCTGCCCAAGCGTCGCACCGAATGAAATGCCAGCAACTATAGATGGGTTGAACCCAGCGACCGCTAACTGCCCGAGCGTCGTACCGATGTCATCATCAGTTGTGATGTCTGGGTTGAAACTCCCCACCGCGACTGCTCCCAGCGAAGCATCAACATTAGTGTTTTGTGACGTAATATCTACTGTTGCGTTGTACCCCGCAACTGTGACGGTGCCAAGTGTCGCTGATACTCCAGTGCCCGCGTTGATAGCCGCATTGAGACTCTCTATCAGCACCGAAGCCGATGGGTAAACATAAGCTCCAATCTCCCAGCCGACACCGCCTCCTGGACCCGTGACATTGATTTCAACTCCTGCAGCTAAGGCAGGATTGTAGCCAGCGACCGTGACTGCAGCGAGGGAAGCGTCCACCTCAGTCGCGATGACTCCGATCTCAACATTGTGCCCAGCGTACGTTACATAGTTGGTCGCATCGTCTTGGATAACCACTCGGGTGACAGCGACCGAAGGATTCAGACTCGCGACCACACCGGTACCGGTGTCAGCTGAAATCAAAGTGGACGCCGCCACTTCTGGGTTGAACCCAGCCACTGTGACCGCGCCGAGAGAGGCATCAACATCAACGTTCTGCGAAGTGATCTCTACTGTCGCGTTGTAACTCGCCACCGCGACGGTGCCGAGCAATGAATCAACCGCCGTCTCTCCGTTAACACCCGCGTCGTACCCAGCGACCGCCACGGTGGCGAGCGATGCGGCAACAGTGATCGCAGCGGCGATTGTCGGATTGTAACCAGCGTAGGTTACATAGTTGTTTGTGTCATCTTGTATGACCGTCATGAAGAAAGCACCCTATGAATCCCAGTGCCAGCCCACTGTAGTTTCAAGTCACCGTCCTGCAGACTCTTATCTTCCCCGAAATCCATGTAACCGATCGCCGCCTTCGGCGTGGTGGTGTCGCTGTCATTGTAGATGATCGCGTAGCGGGCATTAGTCGGGCCAGCAGCGTTGTACAAGAATGTGAGGTCGTTCGCGTCGAACGTTGCAGTTCCAGCGGCCTCATTGAACGATGTGCCAGCCAGGGCGTTGCCACCGGGTGTGTACCCGGTGCCCGAAACCTCGTTACCAGAGAATGTCCCCCACGCAGCCACCGAACTCTGCGTCGGTGCCGCTGTGCTTGTTACCAGTCCAACCTTAAAGGTGTGACTGTTGAAATCGTGGATCTTTTCACCAAGGTGATCCGCATAGTCGTTGAAGAGGTAAAAGTCGCCCACTGTGTCTGCCTCTTCGTAGATTTCCATGCACAAGGCAGTGCCCGTGCTCTCGATCCAGTTGTCGCCAGAGTGAGTTTCCAACTCCCAGCGGTGCATCCCACCGCCGTTGTTGCCGTAGTCGATTTTGACGTAGTTCGCCCCCTGGTCTTCGGTGTCATCAGATCGAATGACAAAGAAGTAGGTTGTTGATCCGGACAGCGATGGCTGCGGGCTGAAGGTAAAAGTGTATTTCGCGCTCGCCCACGTCAGGTCGCTCCACGCATAGGTCGTGGTGCTCGTGCCGTTCGTGATTACTGCATTCGGCTCACCGCCAGACTCATCCCAGACCTCAATCCAGTAGTCAGAATTAGAGTTTGAGCCACCCTTCTGCAACCAAACGGCCACAGAATGCAAATTGAAACCTGAACTCGGTGTGTACTCATTCGCCCACTCCCAGTTCCATTGGGAATAGTGGACATTCTGCGTGCCTGTCGCACTCGTCATGGATGTGACTAGAGTTGCCATCAGTAATCCTCCTGGCTGGCCGTGTTGACGTTGAACGGCCACGTTGACCCAGGCAACAGCGCATCTTCCCAAGCCGCGCCGATCTGATCATCTGCGGCACCGATGCACGGTGAGTCCGACTGAAGCTCAAAGTTTCCATTCTCAGGGTCCACAAACTTCGGATCAGCATTGATGCCGTGCTCCTGCTGGCCGAACGACTGGTACGCAGAGTGCGTATAGCCTGTACCATCCTCAGCATATAGGTTGGTGAACGTGGAATGGTAGACGCAATTGTAGTCAACATCATTTGGAGTCCCGCCACCGTCCGTGACGCGAATCTCAGCCTGGATGTTTTCGTTCACGTTGTTTTCGCTGCAAATGTTATTGTAGATTTTCGCTCCAACCGCATTTACATTGATGCCACCCCCTGTGGTCGTGGTGCCGTTCCCATAACAGACATTGTTGTAAATTTCGAGGTCTTGAAAGTACTCGCCATCTCCAGCAAGAAAGCAGTTAATCCCCCACTGCCCCGTCGCATAAAAGAGATTGTGATGGATGTGCACATTGTGCATCGACTCGGTGTCCGAGTTGTTGTTGTAGAACCCAACTCCACCCGTCGAGCCAGTTGATCTGCAATATCGGACCGTCGCGTTATTCAGGCCTCGATAGCCATTTTGGATCTGGAAGTCAATGCTCCCGTGGGCCGGATTATCGTGAACGTAACACTTTTCGACGATAGCCCCAGACGTTTCGTTCGCGGTGTCATTCATACCGTTCCAATAACTAATCGCGTTCCACTGGCACCTGTAAACTTCGCACTCGGACACCGTTACATTGCTGTAGTCTTGGACGCGAATGCCGGTGTTAATGTCACCACTTATCCCGTAGAGAATATCGTGAACAACAAACCCCTTGATCAATATGTCAGTGCCGGGAACAGTGTTCCCGCAGCACGTCTTGATCCCGTGAGCGCCGCGATACTTAATCTCCGCGCCGTTCCCGTGAAAGTTAAGATAGTCACGGATGTTGCTCGGGATCGCACACTCGCCAATCAGGATGGCCTCGTTGGTATTTGAAAGAGTCACCTCAACAGCTGTGTACCTCGTATCAGGGTCATACTCAGAAGTTGAACCACCGGAATTCAGGTACAACACACCACCAGTTTGATACCAGTCTCCCTCCGAGGTGCAGGCCCCTATACTGACTTGCTCCTCACCTTGCACATCGTCGTAGTGAAGATCATCTACCCCAGTTGCCTGTGTGGACTGCCACACGTTCCCAGAGTAGTTCGTCCAGGTGGTTTGCAGAGGACAGGACATCACCACGTCAGAATCAAACTCATACGTGATCGGATTGCCACTCGTGCCCGTATCTGGTGGGATAATCGTGCCGGTACGATACACCCCACCATTGCTCGACACAACAATGGTATCCCCGGGCGAAAAAGAGTCCGAGGTCGAATTGTGAGTCGAAATCGACATCGAGGTCGATGCCGCCGAGTCAGAAGTCGCAGCAGCCTTGTTTACCGCGGTTCCGTCGGCTCGCATGTAATACGTCGCCACGACGCACCACGCTTACGACACTGTGATCGTGAGAATGCCGCTCGAGCTCCAGGTCACCGACACGTCGCCAGCTTGCTGGCTGACAGGCCCCCCCATGTCGAGCCACCCGACCGCCGCGGAGCTCGCGTGCGTCGAGTTGTACAGAATGCCGTAGTAAGCATCGTTGAAACCACTCGCGTTCTGCGACCATGTGATGTTCGCAGTCGAGTCCAGCGTCCCCACGCCCGACGCCTCGGTCCACGACGAACTCGACAGCGTCGCGCCGCCAGCAGTGTACCCGGCAGCAGCTGAAACCTCGTTCGCAGAGTAGTCTCCCCATGTGGGAGTGCCATCCGCGTCAGTCGGTGCAGCCGTACTGTCAATCAGCCCAAGCTTCAATGTGTCATTCGCAAAGTCGTGGTCACCACCGCCGACGTTCTCGGCAAACTCTTCAAAAATCGAAAAATCCCCTCGTGCCATAATCAACTCTCCTTAATTAGCGCCTGCAACTAAAGAAGACCGCCGAGATTGAGGATCTTTACCACTGACTGCACGACCACCACCGCCACTTTGCGGTCAACTCCCAGGGCGGTGGCGAGCTCGTCCAATGCTTTTCCGTATTTCCGATTATCACCGAATTCACCGCGCTCCGCCGCAGAAATCCATAGTTGGGTTTTCTGCCGGCGCCGCTTGGTTAACTCCCGGAACTCCTCGCGAGCAGTGTTTTCGGCACTTTGGCTTTCTGAGGGAGAACCTGTTGAACTGATACCAGACATGACAGGCTCACTTGAAAAAGTGAACGTTGAGAGTGGCTGCAGAACCCGCGTCGTTCGAAATCACCTTCATGTTGTCGAAAATCCCCCGCTGGTTCTCGAAAACATGCAACGTGTCCTTCACCATCACCGTGCCCACCGTTGCCGTCGGGTTCGTGCCGTCCGCACGCCACCGAACATCGTTGGTCTCAGGATAAAAGAGCGCGTGTCGCGTATCAGACGGCACCACTGCACTCGAAAGCAGCGACGCAAGCGTCGCAGCCGACGTGGTCACTGATACCTGCTGGAAGCCACCCGATGCCGCCGCGATGGGGGTCATCGGTTCTGCTGATGTGACTGGTCTGCTCATTTCCTTTTACCTTTGCCCTTCTTGGTTTTACGCTTCTTGCAAGCCATGATACGATTATCCCTTCGCCATATCGCCACACAGTTAACTATAACCTCTTGAATTCCCTCTGTCCACCGCGCTCGTACTGGAGCTCGTCGTGCTCGCGCAGCACATCCTCGAATGTCGGCTCCGAACGGAACCGCGGCACCTCGCTCACCGCCGTCAGGATCCGCGGCATCATCATGGCGCCCGTGCGAAAAGCATCCGCCCCGTGGGAAGTCCAGTCGTGGACCGGCCCCGCCGACCACACCCGGTTCTTCGCGTTCCACTCCCGCCGGTACGCCCGCAGACACTTCAGACCCTCCTCGCACTTCTCCGAATTGAAACGCGCCCGGTCGAGCACCAGCCGGCAGGCGTTGATGTCGTCCTCCACCGAGGAGGTCTTAGGTACCGGGTGGAACCGCAGCCCCAGCGACGCCGCCGTCGCCATGATGCTCATGCCCGTCCCCACCTCCCGCTTCTTCACGTCGTGCGGCGCGTAGTGCGTCTTGTACACGTACGGCTTGCGCTCGAGCTC
>Ga0272440_1002334_pt1 | contig 14865 bp, 11 predicted proteins | sample SSMMMBAug17_FD_192440 | JGI IMG/M metagenome (GOLD analysis project Ga0272440, IMG submission 192440) | Marine sediment archaeal communities from Little Sippewissett salt marsh, Falmouth, MA, United States - SSM-MMB-Aug17 | ecosystem: Environmental > Aquatic > Marine > Wetlands > Sediment ... | reverse complement strand
TCGCACTTACCAATCTGTGATGACTTTTTTTGAGAGATAACGACTCTATATAATTTTGCTGAATTTGTGTGGTAATACCATAATACGATAGTGCTGTGGTTAGAGATATATATGATGGTACTTGAATAATATTTGCGAGCCGCATTTGTTCTTCAAAACGCAATCTTTCAAATTTTTCAGCCAATACATAAATATCTTTTTTTATTCTCACCATAAGACCATTTTTAACATACCTGGTACAAAACACCCTGGCAGATTCCGGGCGAATCGATAGACGCTCTGCTACTTGCATGTGAGAAAAATATAATGGTTTGATTTTTCTTAATTTTTGATATTGCATTATTGCAAAATATAGATAGTTAACAAAAATGTCAATTATCTTTTTTTTAAAAATTGGGGTCGCATCTTAATTATTCACTATTTTTTTATCTTGATGAATGTATCCAGGCTTGATAATTACCTGGCGATGTTTCTACAATGAGTCTTCCGGCTCTCCATTCACCATGAATATTTCGATGTTGATGCTTTAAGTAAGCGATCATAAATTTTCGGGTAGATCGTAGTAATCGAAATCCAGCCAATGTCCGAAACCAATGTAGGGGCGAACCTTATGTTCGCCCTCCGAACAACAATCGTTTGTGAACCTATGTCCGAGGCAATCGTTTCAAATTCATTTTCGAACATAGGTTTGATAAAGGTTTTTGTCCGGCGGGGGAACATAAGGTTTGCCCCTACATTGGTTTTGCTGATAGGTTTTATACCGCTTTTTGTCCAGCGGGCGAACATAAGGTTCGACCAACCAGACGAATAACAAAACATTTACCAAAAGAGTAATTGGGGTCAGAGTAAAATTAAGCTATAAGTACGTTTAAGATTAATTTTACTCTGACCCCAATTTCGGTATTTTTTTTTGGTTTCAAAAATTCGTTGTTGTTTCCAGTCAAACTTTTGGATTTCAAATAAGGCATATGGTTTTATAATGTATTGAACATATTGAATAATTGTATCTTGAGAAACACTGATATGCTGATTTTTAAGATAATTGGCGATTCTTGAGAAAGCAGTTAAATTGCCTGTGTTCAAAATGATGTAGTGAAGTATTTTTTCAATCATATGTGGATGTTTTATTGCGGCAGCAGGAGTGGAAACAAATTGTTGATTTTTTTTTCATGAACGAAAAGTCAATCGTGATAACAGATAAGTAAGAAATCATAAATCCTGGTTCAAAATAAGAATGAACAGTTAAGGAATGCGCGAAAAATAAGTTCCAGGAATGCTCGGAAAAAATTCCATACTCATTTTTCTTGAACGTACAAAAAAATAAGGTCGTTTAGAGACGTATTATGCTACGTCTCTACAGTACAATTACCTCAAAACGAACAATATCAATAATGGGGACGTTTTTTTCAGAGCATTCCTAAAAAAATACGCCCTTTTTTGAAATGCGCCCATCAAGAATGCTTATCAAATGCACATGGTGTATTTAACCGGATCATACCTATATATTCAAAAAGCAATGTGTTGATTTTGGAGCGAAAAACTGGTAATGAGCATATATGGAGCATTGAATTATTTCACTGACAATCAGGCCAGAACGAAATTCATGAAGGCGCAAATAAAATTAATTGCAAAATATAGAGAAATGTCTTAGTAAAGCATAAGTAATTCGGAAAAACAAACCGGTGCAAAATTGTGAACATGCATGATCGTTCTTGTTAAAACAATAAAGATACACTGTCATCTATTAAGGAAAAAGTAAGCCAACAGTGTTTTTCTAAAATAATTCAAAGAATAACGTTTCAAAATTGACCAGTTTAATAAAATCTTTTTAACACAATAAACTTCGTATACTGGATCAAAACAAATAATATAAGGAGTTTTCCATGAAAGAAGTCGTAATAGTCGGTGGCGTCCGCACACCCATTGGATCATTTGGCGGCGCCCTCAAAACTGTTCCTGTAATCGATCTTGGAACATTGGTTATCCGAGAAGCATTACAACGTTCAAAACTACGTCCGGTACTCAGTGATGAAATGAAATCACTTATCCCTGAAAAGCTTAAAGATCAGGGTCAAATAGAACTTGAGCAAAAGGCAGGCAGCTGGGATACCTCTTTTACGCCAGTGGCTGTTGATGAAGTTATTATGGGCAATGTTTTACAAGCGGGACAGGGTCAAAATCCGACCCGACAGGCCATGATTCGTGCGGGCATTCCCAAAGAAACCCCTGCTTTTACAATTAATAAAGTTTGCAGTTCCGGTCTTAAAGCCATTGCTCTGGCAGCTTCATCAATTATGACAGGTCAGGCGGATGTCATTGTAGCTGGCGGCATGGAATGTATGAGTATGGCACCTTTGGCCTTACCGAAGGCGCGATGGGGTCATCGCATGGAAATTTCAGGTCGGGGGGAAGTTTTGGACCTGATGGTCTTTGATGGCCTGTATGAAATTTTTTATGACTATCACATGGGCATGACCGCTGAAAATATTGCCAATACCTATAATATCAGCCGCTCGGCTCAGGATGAGCTTGGGGTAATGAGTCATCAACGTGCACGAAAAGCCATTACTGATGGTATTTTTCAGCAAGAAATTATTCCGGTTACAATTAAATCCCGCAAAAAAGAGATTATCTTTGATACAGATGAACGCCCAATGGATACCAGCATGGAAAAAATGGCCAAACTGAGACCGGCTTTTACACCTGATGGCACAGTTACTGCGGGTAATGCCTCTGGAATTAATGATGGTGCGGCTGCTGTAATTGTGATGAGTGCAGACAAAGCGGCAGAACTCGGATGCGAACCTATTGTAAAAATCAAGAGTTTTGCATCAGGCGGTCTTGATCCTGCATACATGGGCCTGGGAGTAATTCCAGCAGTTAAGAAAACTTTGAAACAGGCCGGAATGGCCATTGGGGATATCAATACCATAGAGCTCAATGAAGCGTTTGCTTCACAGGCACTGGCCTGTATGGAAGAATTAAATATTCCTACAGAAAAACCCAATGAATTGGGCAGTGGCATTTCTTTAGGACATCCCATAGGCTGCACTGGTGCTCGTCAAATGGTTACTGCAATTCACAATATGAAACGTCATTCTTATGCAACTGGATTGATTACCATGTGTATTGGCGGCGGTATGGGAATGGCAATGATTATTGAGCGTACTTCATGATTGAAACTATTGAAAGGAGAAAAAACATGTCAATTCCAAGAAAACTTTCTATCCTTGTTGTTTTTGGTGTACCGGCGATTGTTGGAGGCGGTATTATGTATTGGTTATTTGGTGGAAGTTATCATCCGGTGATTGTTTATGAAGTTTTGCTGGCTCTGTTTGCTGGAAGTCTTGTAACAAATTAAGGATATCCAGACACAGCTTCTGCACAAGGAACGCTCTGAAACCATAGTACCCATTGCATCACTCGGATATGGCCGACTTGTTGCATTGAGGTACTTATGTTCAGAGCATTCTAAAATCAGACATCATATTTAGAAAAACTCAAAAAATAACTACCGCAAGACGAACGCGTTTCGCAATGGGGAACTTATTTTTCGAGCATCCCTTAGGAATAGCCTGAAAATAAGATGCTCAATTTATTTTGATCGTACAAAAGAATAAGGTCGTGTAGAGACGTAGCATGCTACGTCTCTACTGTACATAAACCCCAATACGAACAATTTAAATGGGGAACTTATTTTTCGAGCATCCCTTAACGATAATTTTAAAGGAAAAAAACAAAATGTTAACCCCAGAAAACTCGCCCAAAGTAAGCATTGAAGTTGAAATGAAAAAGTCCTATCTGGATTATGCCATGAGCGTTATTATCGGGCGGGCACTCCCGGATGTTCGGGATGGCTTAAAACCAGTTCATCGGCGAATTCTGTTCGCCATGTCAGAGTTGAAAAATGACTGGAACAAACCCTACAAAAAATCTGCCAGAATTGTAGGTGAAACCATTGGTAGATATCATCCACATGGTGATAGTGCGATCTATGATGCCATCGTTCGCATGGCCCAGGATTTTTCATTGCGTTATCCACTGATCAATGGTCAGGGAAATTTTGGATCGGTTGATGGTGATCCGCCTGCTGCCATGCGTTACACTGAAATTCGCATGATGCGTATTTCTCATGAGCTTCTCAAAGACATTGACAAAGAAACCATTGATTTTGTTCCCAACTATGATGAATCCACTGAAGAACCATCAGTGATGCCATCACGTGTTCCCAATCTATTAATCAATGGATCATCCGGTATTGCAGTTGGCATGGCAACGAATATTCCCCCTCACAATCTTTCGGAAATTGTGAACGCGCTCAACGCACTGATTGATAATCCCGACCTTACAATCCCTGATTTAATGCAATATCTTCCCGGGCCGGATTTCCCCACAGGCGGTATCATTTATGGTGTTGATGGTATTATCAAAGCCTATCAAACCGGTCGGGGCATTATTCGTATTCGCGCAAAAGTTTCCATTGAAAAGGAAAAGAAAAAAGGGGGCGGTGAAATTATTGTTGTGTCTGAGCTCCCCTACCAGGTTAATAAAGCCAAACTTATTGAAAAAATTTCTGCATTGGTCAAAACCAAACACCTTGAAGGAATTCGCTATGCGCGTGATGAATCCGACCGACGCGGTATGCGCGTTGCCATTGCTGTTAAGAAAGACTATCAGGCAGAAGTGATTCTTAACAAACTGTATAAGCATACACAATTAGAAAATACGTTTGGTATCATTATACTGGCAATTGTGAACAATCGACCCGAATTGCTCAACTTGAAACAGGCATTGGTACATTTTATTGACCATCGCAAGCTGATCATTGTACGTCGAACCCGATATGACCTTCGGAAAGCTGAAGAGCGTGCACACATTCTGGAAGGGCTCAAAATCGCTTTGGATAATCTGGATGAAGTGGTTGCATTAGTTCGCAAATCACAAACTCCTGCTGAAGCAAAAGAAGGATTAATTCAGAAATTTAATTTATCCGATATTCAAGCCCAGGCTATCTTGGATATGCGTTTACAACGTCTGACCGGACTGGAACGTGAAAAAATTAATGCAGAATATGACCAGCTCATTAAAGATATTGCATGGTATAAAGAAATTCTAGGAAGTGAACAAATTGTTTTTAACATTATTAAAGATGAGCTTGCAGAAATCAAAGAGCAATTTGGCGATAAAAGACGCTCTCAGATCACTTCAGATACAAAACAAATTAGCATGGAAGATATGATCGTTGAAGAAGACATGGTGGTCACAATATCCAATGGCGGATATATCAAGCGAACCCCATTGTCCATTTATCACAGCCAGCACAGAGGCGGAAAAGGCAAAACTGCCATGGAAACCAAAGAGCAGGATTTTCTTGCCCACGTGTTTGTGGCATCAACACATCATACCTTTTTGTTTTTTACCAATATGGGACAGGTTTACTGGTGCAAGGTCTATGATATTCCACAGTCCGGTCGCGTCAGTCGGGGAAAAGCCATTGTCAACCTGCTCAACTTTTCTGAAAATGAACATCTGGCAACTGTTTTGCCTGTTGAAGAATTCACACCCGGTCATTTTGTTATCATGGCCACGAAAAATGGTCTGATCAAAAAAACCGATATTATTTCTTATAGCCGGCCCAGAACAAATGGTATCCGGGCAGTGAATCTGGTTCCGGGAGATGAATTAATTGCAGCGCGCATTACAGATGGTACACACAATATTTTTCTGGCCTCATGCCTGGGAAAATCCATCCGATTTCATGAGTCTGATATTCGCCCATCTGGAAGAACATCAAGAGGCGTCAAAGGTATCAATCTTTCAGCAGGTGATCGTATTGTTGGAATGGAAGTTCTCAGCTATGGCGAAACATTGTTTGTTGCTACAGAAAATGGCTATGGCAAACGTACATCTATCAATGAATATACGCTCCAGGCACGCGGTGGAAAAGGATTGATTACCATAAAAACCAGCGCAAGAAATGGACTTGTGGTATCCATTCTGCTCGTCAAAGATGATGATGACATTATATTACTGACTGAAACAGGAAAATTGATTCGAATTCATGTCAATAATATTTCCATAATAAGCCGAAATACCCAGGGGGTCAAACTTATGGATTTGGATGATGGTGAGCGTATTACTGCTGCTGTACGATTACCTGAAAAAGAAGATGCCAAAGATCCTGAATTGGAAAATTTACCAAAACAGCAGCTATTGATAAAGGAATAATGATATATTTCAAGAGGTTATATAATGAAAGAAAAATATGATCCGCAAACGATTGAATCCCGATGGCAGGAATACTGGGAAAAAGAGGGTATATTTCAGGTGGATGATGATCATACACGCGAAAAGTATTATCTTCTGGAAATGTTTCCCTATCCATCTGGAAAAATTCACATGGGCCATGTACGTAATTATACCATAGGCGATGTTGTCGCTCGATATAAACGAATGCGCGGATTTAATGTACTCCATCCAATGGGATGGGATGCTTTTGGCATGCCGGCTGAAAATGCAGCGATAGCCAATAATACCCATCCGGCGCAATGGACCTATGACAACATTGATTACATGCGCAATCAATTAAAAAAAATGGGGTTTAGCTATGACTGGAGTCGTGAATTTGCCACATGCCGTCCAGAATATTACCGCTGGGAACAATGGTTGTTTATCAAAATGTTTGAAAAAGGCATGGTTTACAGAAAAGCATCCTATGTCAATTGGTGTGAACCCTGTCAAACAGTACTGGCCAATGAACAGGTAGAACAGGGGCTATGCTGGCGTTGTGGTCAGGAAGTTCAACAGAAAAATTTGCCTCAATGGTTTTTTAGAACCACTGATTACGCTGACGACCTTCTGAGTTATTGTGATAAACTTCCCGGATGGCCCGAAAAAGTAATCACCATGCAAAAAAACTGGATTGGTAAAAGTTATGGCGCTGAAATTCATTTTCCCCTTGAGCATCGTGATGACCATATCACAGTTTTTACAACCCGACAGGACACTGTATTTGGCGCAACATTCATGAGTCTGGCTCCTGAAAATCCATTGGTAATTGAATTATCAAAAAATACACGAATGGCACAAAAAGTTCAAAACTTTGTCAATCGTATGGCAACCCAGGATAAAAGTAAACGTTCGGCTGAAGGTTACGAAAAAGAAGGTGTTTTTACTGGTGCATATTGTATCAACCCCTTAACCCAACGTCGCATGCCCATTTATACTGCCAATTTTGTCTTGATGGATTATGGCACTGGTGCGGTCATGGCAGTTCCTGCACATGATCAACGTGATTTTGAATTCGCAAAAAAATATCAGTTGGAAATCCAGGTTGTGATTCAGCCAGAAAACACGTCTCCACTGAATCCCAATTCTATGACAGAAGCCTATACCGGAGAAGGCAAAATGGTGAATTCAGGTCAATTTAATGGACTGTGGAACACAGATGGCCTTGAATCCATTGCCGAGTATCTTGAAAACAACAGCATGGGCAAAAAAACAGTCAATTTTCGATTGAGAGATTGGGGAATATCCCGCCAGCGATATTGGGGCGCACCTATTCCCATTGTCCATTGTGATACCTGTGGAACAGTCCCTGCAAAATTATCCGATCTTCCCATTGTTCTGCCTGAAAATGTAAATCTCCTTGATGGCGGACGATCACCATTGCCCACATTGGACTACTTTATCAAGACTGAATGCCCAAAATGCGGCAATCCCAATGCACGTCGAGAAACAGATACGATGGATACCTTTGTAGAATCATCATGGTACTTTGAACGTTATTGCAGCCCGAACTATGATCAGGGCATGTTTGACTCTCAAAAAGTCGATTACTGGATGCCAGTTGATCAATACATCGGCGGCGTGGAACATGCAATACTGCATCTGTTATACTCCAGGTATTTTACCCGAGTTTTAAAAGATCTGGATTTGGTCAAATACAAAGAACCTTTTACACGATTGTTGACTCAGGGTATGGTGTGCAAGGAAACAGTAACCTGCCCGGAACATGGCTTTTTATTTCCAGAACAGGTTCAAAAAAAGGGGACCACACGAACCTGTCGTTTATGTGATCAGCCTGTAAAAATCGGTCGTATCGAAAAAATGTCCAAATCCAAAAAAAATGTCGTAGACCCCAATGTCCTTCTGGAAAAATATGGTGCAGATACCATGCGCATTTTTTGTTTGTTTGCTGCACCTCCGGAACGAGATCTGGAATGGAGTGAACAAGGCGTTGAAGGCGGATATCGTTTTCTCAATCGGCTATGGCGCGCTGTTGAAATGAATCTGTCTATTCTAAATGATGCCAAACCTTTCAATGACAACATTGATATACTAAAGCCTGAACTTAAGAAACTATATCAAAAAGCACATGAAACCATCAAAAAAGTGACCCAGAATATCGATAATAGATTTCATTTCAATACAGCGATTAGTGGGGTGATGGAACTGTTGAATGCCATATTTGCCAATACAGAAACCACTGATGAATATTATCCATCAGTGTTGAAATTTGCAATTGAATCGGCCATTTTACTTCTTTCTCCCATTGTGCCGCATATTTGTGAAGAATTATGGGTCTCAATCGGTCATAAGCCTGGCATTCTTAATGAATCATGGCCCACCTATCGAAAGGATGCATTAGTCAAAGATACATTATTAATTGTTGTACAGGTCAATGGAAAACTTCGGGGAAAAATTGAAGTCCCGATGGAAATGACTGATAGTGAAATAAAAAAAATGGCAATAGAAGCACCAAAAGTACAAAAATTCATTGATGGCAAGACCATTCGGAAAATTATATTTGTCCGGAATAAACTGGTAAATGTGGTTGTATAATGCAAGCAATACGCTGTATCTGTATGATCATGCTCCTTCTTTTTTGTGCCTGCGGCTATCGTTTCTCCGGTGGCGAAGGCTTATTGTGCGGAAGAATTCACTCTGTATCAGTTCGAATTTTTGAAAACAATAGCCGCTGGTCTGATTTAGATGTCATTGTTACCAACAATATCGTAGCAAAACTGCGGCAATCACGTTCGATAAATCTTGTCCAAGAATCTTTGGAGTATATTCTTTGTGGAAAGATTGAGCGTGTTCGAATTGATACGCTCAGTCGTTCATCTGATGGAACACCTCAGGAAAAATATGTGGAAATCACTATTTCTGTATATATCTCTGATCTTGATGGAAAAAAAATTTGGCAGACATCATTGAATGATCGCGAGGCATATTTTCCAAACCAAACCCATGAACTTACGCGCCTTGCCCAAAAAAAAGCCATGAAAGAAGTGTCTGAACGACTCGCCGATATGGTTTTGAATGCATTAGGACAAGGGTTTTAAAGATGACGTCGCATGCGACATGTTATATGAAGAAGAACACGCACCGCCTGGACAAAAAATATTTTGAAAAAATGCCCGGAACAAGAGTCAATCAATTCATATTCTCGGGTATTGATATCAACCAATTGAAGGAGGAAAAATGTCAAGTCAATTTGGAAAAATATTTCAAATATCGACTTTTGGAGAATCTCATGGCACCGGACTGGGTGTTATTGTTGATGGCATGCCAGCCGGGATCGCTCTTGATATTGATTTCATTCAAGCGGATCTCGACCGACGACGACCTGGAACATCAAAGTGGGTATCTCAAAGAAAAGAAACAGATCAAATTCAAATACTGTCAGGTATTGCAAATGGCAAAACACTGGGGTCACCCATTGCAATGGTGGTGATCAATCAGGATGCCCGCTCAAAAGATTATTCGAACATTGCCCATTTGTTTCGTCCGGGACATGCCGATTATACGTATTTTAAAAAATATGGTTTAAAATTACAACCGGGTGGGGGACGTGCTTCAGGACGTGAAACACTGGCTCGCGTTGCAGCCGGCGCGGTGGCAAAAACCTTGCTTCAAACGATGAATGTGGATATTCAGGCGTACACCCTTTCCATTGGCGATATTGTTGCAGAATTTATCGACCCGGATTTTGCAAAAAACCATCCCATGCGGTGTGCGGATCCTGATATTGCTGAAGAAATGCTTGCATTGGTGGATCAAATGCGAAAGGAAGGGAACTCCATTGGAGGTGTTATTCAGGTTGTGGCGAAAAATGTTCCGCCCGGGTGGGGCGAACCTGTCTTTCATAAATTGGATGCCATGCTGGCTATGGGACTTATTTCCATTGGTGCGGTCAAAGGCATCGAATTTGGCGCAGGATTCAATGCGTCAAAAATGACTGGAAATGAACATAATGACCCAATTACCCCAAAAGGATTTGAATCAAATAATGCAGGCGGCATTTTGGGGGGAATTTCCAATGGGGATAATATTGTCATGCAGCTGGCAATTAAGCCCACACCATCCATCTCGATTTCACAACCCACAATTGATAATGACAATAATCCAGAAATGATTACAATTAAAGGTAGGCATGACCCTTGCATTTGCAGTCGTATTTGTCCGGTTGCTGAAGCAATGACTGCGATTGTTCTTGCGGATGCATTTTTACTGAATCAACGACAAATGAATGGAGATAATTCATGAAGATTTCTGTAATAAATGGCCCGAATCTTAATATGCTTGGACAGCGAGAACCCGGAATTTATGGCAATCAAACCCTTAAGGACATTGAAAAACAACTTCAGGAGATCGCGTTGGAAGATGCAATGGCGTTAGAGTTTTTTCAGTCCAATATTGAAGGAGAACTCGTGGATACCATCCAGCAGGCAGGAAACCGCTGTAATGGTATCATTATCAATGCAGGTGCCTATACTCATACCAGTGTGGCTGTCCGCGATGCAATCGCATCCATTCGGATTCCGGTCATTGAAGTGCACCTGAGTAACCCGCATACACGTGAAAACTTTCGACACACATCGCTCATTGCTGATGTGTGTCAAGGATCAATCGCCGGCTTTGGCAGTGCGTCATATATGCTGGCGCTATACTGGTTTAAAAGGCAAAAATGACCGCACAATCAAAAAAACCGGCTTTACTGATTATTGATGATAATCAGTTAAACATTGAAACCTTAACCGATTACCTTGAAAAGGATTATCAGATTCATGGGGCATTAACTGGGCCTGATGCCCTTGCAATGGCAAACGAAATTTTGCCGGATTTAATATTACTGGATATTATGATGCCATTTATGGATGGATTTGAAATATGCCGGAAATTAAAATCCAATGAAATAACTGCCCATATTCCCATTATTTTTATCACTGGTAAAGGTGATGAGGCCGACATTGCACAGGGTTTTGAACTGGGCGCAGTAGACTACATAACCAAACCCTTTCATGTGCCAGAAATTCAGATGCGTGTGAACCATCATTTGAAATTTTGTTCAACCAATAATAATCTCAAGCAAACAAATATCAAACTTGAACGTCAGGTAAAACAAAAAAATACAGATATTCAAGATATGCTGAGCGCCTCTATCAAAGCCATGTCTCAGATGTTCGAAAATAATGACCCTTCTACTGCAGGCCATCAGCAACGCGTGGCAAAATTGGCAACAGATATTGCCAGGAGAATGAAACTCACTGAAGATCAAATGGACTCAATTCGTATTGCTGGACTGCTTCATGATATAGGTAAAATTCGCATACCTGATACCATTTTGTCCCGACCCGGCCCATTATTGAAATCTGAATATGAACTGATTCGAATCCATCCGCAGGTGGGATATGATCTTGTCAAACATATACCTTTTCCCTGGCCTGTCGCTGAGTATATTCTTCAACATCATGAAAGACTGGATGGTTCTGGTTATCCACATGGTTTAAAGGGGGATGAAATACACCTGGAATCCAAAATTCTGAGCGTTGCCGACGTTGCTGAAGCAATGACATCACATCGTCCCTATCGTCCAGCACTGGGTATGGATACAACTGAAGGGGAATTGGTTAAAAACAAAAATATATTATTTGACCCGAGAGTTGTTGATATTTGCATGGCTTTAATTTCTGACAAACATTATAATTACGATTGGTAGAGAATTATGTCTGAAATAAGAAAATATGTAATCATTTGTTGTGATCTGCCCCATACAATGGCTCAATTGAAAAAGTCTTTAGCAAAAGACTATCACCTTTTTTGTATGGATCGCACTGAATTAATTGTCAATACAGCAGTTCAAAAAAAACCGGATATTATTCTAATGTGTATCAATACGAACAAAACAGATGGTGTTGCTGCCTGTGAACAATTAACAGAAAATTCAATTACCAGCGACATACCTGTTTTGTTTATTTCAGAAATTTTTGACGAATCTGACACGCTCAAAGCTTTTAAAGCAGGTGCTGCGGATTACATGAGATATGCGCATCATGAAAAAGAATTGCGTGCCCGAATGGACAATCATATTCAACTCAGACAATCCAGAGAGCAGCTTGTCCAAAAGCATGAGCAATTAAATGAGGCCATGATACTTGAAAATGAACGCTTACAAAATCTCATGATTGCAACCATACGCGCAATCGTTCAGACAGTCGAAAGTCGTGATCCATATACTGCCGGACATCAACAACGTGTCTCAGACCTCGCAACCGAGATTGCTATGCGAATGGGCCTTGAACATGATCAAAAAATGTCAATTAAATACGCGGGCCTGCTTCATGATATCGGAAAATTGCGCGTACCAGAAGCAATTCTAAACCGGCCGGGTAAACTGCTATCTATGGAATTTGATGTTTTAAAAATTCATCCAGAAATTGGCAGCAATATCCTGGAAAGCATTCAATCTCCCTGGCCACTGGCAAGAATTGTCTTGGAACATCACGAACGATTGGATGGTTCAGGCTATCCCAATGGCCTGACTGGAAATGAACTTTTACTGGAATCTCAAGTGCTTGCTGTTGCCGATGTGATGGAAGCCATGAGTTCTCATCGCCCCTATCGCCCTTCACAAGGTATTGATCTGGCATTAAAAGAAATAAATTCCCAAAAAGGGGTATTATATGATACAAAGGCTGTAGATGTTTGCACACAACTTTTTACCAGACATCAGTATAAATTCGGATGGTAATCACTGATGAAACGTATCATGTTAAAAATGCTGATTCCATTACTGTGTTTTTTTCCTTTTTCAGTTTGCGCCTTTAATGGTATCAGTACAAAATCAATAGGACTTGCAGGGGCAGTTGTTTCAAATCCACCTGGCTTGATGGCCATTCATCATAACCCGGCAGGTCTGTATCAGGCCAGGGAAGGGCTTGTTTATCATCAAAGCCTGAACCTCATGACATTCAATCGAAAAAATCGGTTGTCACCCATCCCTTCATTTGAAATTTTAACCCTGAATTCATCTGAAGATCCGGTCGCAAATCAACAATCAGGCAGCAGCAATACATCCATGTATTATCCATTTTATGGTGATATCCAGGGAGATATGCTGCTTTTACCATTGCCCGCGGGAATCACCTATCGACCTGAAAAATCAAGATGGATCATGGCAATGGGGTCCTATATGCCTTTTTATCAAGGCATACAATTTTCGCCAGATGATGCCTCACAATTTCAAACACAGCAATATTATAAACAACACATTGTATATGCAAGCCCAACCATTGCGTATCAATGGAATGATTCTTTTTCAATGGGATTGTCTCTTGGTTTTGGTCAAACTGCATGGGGGCACAACTATAGACTCCGCATTTTAAATGATCGCTTTGCCAGAAGTTTGTTATTGGGACCTGTGCCTGATGTTGGCCCTTTTGATGGTCTGGCAGATTTGCAGCTTGAACTGCGTGATGACATGGCCTTATCTTTAAATTTGGGCGTTATTTGGAAACCAACGCAATACCTGACATTCGGTTTCGTGTATCGCAGTGCTGTTGCAACGCATCCTAAAGGTCGAATGAACATCCATTTTACCGATAAATTCATGGATTTAACCCGGTATTGCAGGGATAACCCCTATTTTTCCAGACAGCTTGAGGCTTCAGGCATTGAAAAGATTCATTATCAACAAAGCGCCAATACTGTTGAGTTAGAACAATTCTACTGGCCGGACACCTTACAGGTAGGCACCCAATTTGCCCTTTCAGATAATATTCACATGATGTTTGATGTTCAATGGACCCGATGGTCGCGCCAGGATTCATATCAGCTTGTGTTTCACAGCAAAGACAATCCCTTGATTATATTACTGGATGCACTGGATCAATCCACCGGGCAAAAAATAACCTATCCAAATCAGATGAACGATACCCTTTCATATCATTTGGGTGTTGAATGGCAATTAAAAGAAAGTTTTAAACTGCACAATGGAATTTCGTACCATCCACAATCAGTTTCTGATGCTCACATGAATATGATGCATTTACCTGATATCATATATTTTGGCACTGGATTTGAGTGGCGATGGCCCAACCGATGGGTTATCGAACAAGGAATCGGGTATTTTGTATCTCAGAATAAATTAATTGAAAATAGTAAACAGCTCAATTATTGGAATCCAGACAGCAGTTTTTTTTCACCATATGCGGGCCAAAATGTATCTTCAAAGGTTTCGGGCTTTGTTTTTTCTTTAAGTGTGAACGTGCCCATGTCTCGTTTTTAGTGTGCTTTCGGTAAGGAATGCTCTGAAAATAACGTCCTCATTATTGATATTGTTCGTTTTGAGGTAATTGTACTGTAGAGACGTAGCATGCTACGTCTCTACACGACCTTATTTTTTTGTACGATCATGAAAAATGAGCATGTTATTCTCCGAGCATTCATTAGCCTCTAAGGAATGCTCGAAAAATAAATTCCTCATTTACTTATGTGCCAAGAACGTGTAGGGGCGAACCTTATGTTCGCCCATCGTACATAGGAACGAAAGCGTTATTAGTTCGAGGGCGAACATAAGGT
>Ga0272440_1002333_pt1 | contig 14874 bp, 11 predicted proteins | sample SSMMMBAug17_FD_192440 | JGI IMG/M metagenome (GOLD analysis project Ga0272440, IMG submission 192440) | Marine sediment archaeal communities from Little Sippewissett salt marsh, Falmouth, MA, United States - SSM-MMB-Aug17 | ecosystem: Environmental > Aquatic > Marine > Wetlands > Sediment ... | reverse complement strand
TTCCCTGGCTCACCAATGAAAATATCCCTTGGATGATAATGGGGGGGGGGAGCAATATTTTGTTTGATGATTCCGGCTTTTGTGGTATAATTATTAATTTGACTCAATTTGCTGGTATGCAGCCTGAGGGGAATTTCATTTACGCTGATGCAGGAATATTCTTAAAACGCTTATGCTTACATGCCATAAGAAACGATCTGGGGGGAATGAATTTTGCTTTGGGAATACCTGGCAGTCTTGGTGGTGCTATCCGAATGAACGCGGGAGCAGGTGGGGGACAAATTGCAGATGTGATTCAATATATTCATTGCATGACACCCGATGGCAGGACGCATCAAATAAATAAAGAAACCATGATCATTGGCTATCGTAACATTTCATGGCGTGATATTGAAAAAGACGCCATTGTAATTGGGGCTTCCATTAAACTGTACCCTGATACCAGACATGTGATTCGTCGGGATGCACGGCAAAAAATGATATACCGCAAAAAAACGCAGCCGCTTGGTTGTGCGTGTGCGGGAAGTTTTTTTAAAAATCCATCAAATCGTCTTTCGGCGGGTTATTTGATTGAACAGGCAGGGCTGAAAGGATATCAAGTGGGTGATGCAGAAGTGTCTCATCGGCATGCCAATTTTATTATCAATAAAGGGCGGGCAACATCAAAAGATATCATCCATCTGATGCATGATATTCAAGAAAAGGTGATGATGAAGTTTAGCGTACAATTACAACCTGAGGTGAAAATCATTCATGTATAATCAAACATCATATCAAACTTGTCCGCGAAAGAAGACAGTTTTTATTAAATTGCCCCTGGTTTTTACGACGATGCTGCTTGTGTTGAGCATATTGTGCATTTTTGTATATGATTGCTTAATTGCAATGCCTTACTTTGAAACAAACGACATTCATGTCAGCGGAAATAATTTTCTTTCTAAAACCCACATTCTTGAATTGACTCATCTGACACAATCAGAAAACATTATCGAAATCAATATCAGTAACATTCAACAGCAATTAATTCGTGACCCTTGGATCGCATCTGCACACGTGTATCGTACCTTTCCCAATTTACTATCCATCGAAATTCTAGAAAAAATTCCACTGGCAACACTGCTTTTTCAGGAACCGCTCATTATTGATACACAGGGACGTGTCATCAAAAAACAGACACTATCAGATCCACAGAATTTACCGGTGGTCACAGGCGTCTCATATGCAGATCTTTCACCAGACAACGCGCCTGTATCACAAAAAATGATAATTATTCTCCGCGTGTTAACAGAAAAAAAACAGACACTTGGATTACCTCAAACGATGGATATCAGTCATGTGCATATTGACACACATTTCGGTATCACTGTATGGTTGAATCAGGCTGATCATGAAATGGAAATTTTGCTCGGTGCTGACAGTTTTCAGAAAAAATTTTATCGGTTAAGAAAAATTTTAACATTTTTTCAATACCAGAACAAAGATCAACAAATTGAATATATTGATATAAACAATCTGGATCGTATTATTGTACGACCCCTGGTAAATAATAATTCCGACGGCAAGGAGGTATAAATAAAAGGATGCGAGATCAAGAAGAACTTATTGTCGGCTTGGATATTGGCACCACGAAAATCTGTGCGGTTGTCGGTGAAGTCACCAATGAAGGAATCCACATCATCGGCACAGGTACACACCCTTCTGTTGGACTGAGAAAAGGGGTCATTGTCAACATTGAATCGACAGTGGATTCCATCAAAAAAGCAATTGAAGATGCCGAAATTATGGCGGGTTGTGAAATCTCAAACGTTTATGCAGGCATTGCAGGCGCGCATATGCAAGGATTTAACAGTCATGGGATTATTGCTGTAAAAGGATCTGAGATTACACAAAACGATGTTCAACGTGTCATTGAGGCTGCAAGAGCTGTGGCAATTCCGATGGATCGAGAAGTCATTCATGTACTGCCGCAGGAATTTATTGTAGACGATCAGCCAGGCATTCAAAATCCTGTGGGGATGGCCGGCGTTCGTCTGGAAGTAAAAATACATATTGTTACAGGTGCTGTCACTGCTGTTCAGAATATTGTCAAATGTGCCAATCGCGCCAGCCTTGAAATTAATGATATTGTGCTGGAATCTTTGGCATCAGGAGAATCTGTATTATTGCCTGAAGAAAAAGAATTGGGAGTGGCTCTCATTGATATTGGCGGCGGCACAACAGATATGGCCATATTTTCTGGCAAAAACATCAAGCATACCTCTGTGATTCCTCTGGGTGGAACAAATCTGACCAATGACTTGGCGTATGGTTTAAGGACATCCCTCTCTGATGCTGAATCGATCAAAGTAAAACATGGTTCATGTATTCGCAACAAAATCAGCCCGGATGATATGGTTGATATTTCAGGTGTTGGTGGCGGTAATCGAGGAAGGCAGGTTCCCAGAGCCGTACTTTGTGAAATTATTGAACCCCGGATGGAAGAACTTTTTGCCTTGGTGAATCGTGAGGTATATCGGGCTGGTCTGGAAAGAATGATTGTCTCAGGTTATGTGATGACAGGCGGTGCTTCTCTTTTAGAAGGTGTGACAGAACTCGGCGAACTGGTGATGGAGCAGCCCATTCGTATTGGCAAGCCAAAAGGCATTAAAGGGTTGACTGATGTGGTGAACAATCCCATGTATGCCACAGGCGTTGGTCTTATTTTACATGGTGCCAAGAAAAAAAGAAAACCAAGAAAGTTCAGAATTAAAGACAAAAATATTTTTTCCAGGATTTTGCAACGAATGAAAGGATGGTTTAAAGAAGCCATTTAATTCAAATATAAAAAATCTCTGTAAGAACAGAGGAGGTACTATCTTATGACAAGCAAAGCTATTAATGGCGACACAGAAAATGGCGCCCATATCAAGGTCATTGGTGCAGGTGGTGCAGGTGGCAATGCAGTAAACAACATGATTGAGTCCAATCTGGAGGGTGTAAAATTTATCGTCTGCAATACTGATGTTCAGGCACTCACGATCTCCAAAGCACCAATCAAAATTCAACTTGGGGCTGAACTGACACAAGGTTTAGGAGCAGGTGCAAATCCCGATGTCGGACGTGATGCGGCTTTGGAAAATGCTGAAGATATTCGACAGGTACTTGAAGAAAGCCACATGGTTTTTATTACTGCGGGCTTGGGTGGTGGCACTGGAACAGGTTCTGCGCCAGTTATAGCAAAAATTGCCAAAGAGCTTGGAGCCCTCACTGTTGCTGTGATATCCAAGCCTTTTTCATTTGAAGGCAAAAAGCGTTTACGTCAGTCAGAAGAAGGAATTATTGCTTTAAAAGAAGTGGCTGACACAGTAATTACAATTCCCAATGATCGTTTACGCGGTCTGGCATCAAAGAACGCTACCATGCTTGAAATGTTCAAACGTGCGGATGAAATTTTACTTCATGCAGTCAAAGGCATTACCGATCTGATTATTCGTCCAGGACTGGTCAACCTTGATTTTGCTGATGTTCGGACTGTCATGTCAAATGGTGGTATGGCATTAATGGGTACCGGTGTTGGTGTGGGCGATAATCGTGCCATTGAAGCTGCTGAACGTGCTATTTCTCATCCATTGCTGGAAGATCTCTCCATTAATGGTGCCCGAGGCGTATTGATGAATATCACTTGCGGCAGCGATTTGACAATGGGCGAAATGACTGAAGCTTCAGATCGAATTCATGAGGAAGCGGGCGATGATGCTGAAATTATCTGGGGTGCTGTCATGGATGACACCATTGGTGAAGAACTTCGCGTAACAGTTATTGCCACCGGCTTGGGTGAAGATAGCCAGTTTATCAAACCACGACTTGAAGTTGGCGACTATCGACAAAAAGTGCGTGATGTTACCCCCGCAGATATGGCAAGTGCAGTCAATTATGATGAGCCCACTTTTATAAGGTCCCAAAAAGGTAAAGCCACAACGATGCCATCAACCGGACCCAATTTAAGAGGTTACAAAGGTGTTGTATTGGATAATGAAGATTTGGATGTGCCCACTTTTCTAAGAAAGAAAAAAGCCTGATTGAATAATTCCAGAAAACAAATTCTTGATCAGGAAACCGGCACAGTTATAAAAAAATGGCATCATAAACTCTCGGTTGTTCTTGTTTTCCCTAATACATATGCTGTGGGCATGTCAAATTTGGGATTTCAGACAATTTACAGCCAGTTGAATCATCCGGATCATGTGGTATGTGAACGCGCATTTATTAATAAACATACACAAACGAACGAATGTATGTCCATAGAATCTGGAAGGCCATTAGCGGATTTCAACATTATTGCTTTTTCATTATTTATTGAAAATGATTTTATCAATATTCTTCATGCATTGACACTTTCAGATATTCCGATTCGCGCAAAAAATCGTGATAAAGAAGCCCCATTAATTATGGCCGGTGGGGTAATTACATTTCTGAATCCAGAACCTGTCGCACCATTTATTGATGTTTTTTATATTGGGGAAGCAGAACATCTGCTGCCCCAAATATTTGAAAACATTGATGTGTCCCTGGATAAAACGCAAATATTAAATCAAATCGCCCAGTACCCTGGCATTTATATTCCAGGTCATCATCAAAAAGTAACTCGCCAATTCATTTCAGAAATCCAAACATTTCAAACAAACAGTACATTGATGACGCCAAATACAACCTTTGCCAATACGTATCTGATTGAGGTCAGTCGGGGATGTTCTCATGGATGTCGATATTGTGGATCTGGTTTTGTATATCGCCCACCGAGATTTCGAACCTATGATCAAATATCGGAAAGTATTGAAAGGGCAAAAAAGCGAACAAATAAAGTGGCATTATTGGGTGCAGCCGTCTCAGACCTTCCATTTTTAGACAGCCTGTGTGAACAGGTTTATCAACAAGGGATGACAATGGCATTAAGTTCATTTCGTGCAGATGCTATGTCGGATCAATGGCTTTCATTTGCAGTGAATGCCGGCGTAAAAACCATGACCATCGCCCCTGATACAGGTTCGGAAAGATTGCGACGTGTCGTAAACAAGGGGATGTGTGAATCAGATATTGTATCATGCGTTGAAAAACTGGTTCGTGCGGGCATCATGAACATTCGTGTCTACCTGATGATTGGATTACCGACAGAAACATGGGATGATATCACACTGACGGTTGATTTTTGTAAACAGTTGCAAAGCGTGTTTATTGATACAAGCCGCGCCAATCAAAAGATTGGCCAGATGACAATTAACTTGAATTGCTTTATTCCAAAAGCATCAACACCTTTTCAGTGGACAGGTTTGGAAACGATTGCATCATTAAAAAAGAAAATTAAGTACTTAAAAAAACATCTTCAGAAATTGCCAAATATTTTGTTTCAGGTGGATTCTCCGCGAAAGGCATATATTCAGGCGATATTGTCGCGGGGTGATCAGCAGTTGTCAGATTTGATTGAAGGGGCATATCAATTAAATGGTAACTGGGCGCAAGCAATGAAATCTCTTGATCTGCAAAATCTGATTGCTTCAAAACAAACCAATGAAAACCTTCCCTGGGATTTTATTGATCAGGGGGTTCAGAAAGACTTTTTAGCCAGAGAATATCAAAACGCTTTGGATGGGAATAAGAGTATAGGGTGTTTTGAAGGATGTCGGCGGTGTGGGGTTTGTGGATAGACGCACAACGTCATGGTGTTTATAAGTTTAGCCGCCAGGAACTGATCACGTTCCTTCTGAATAATAATTATTCGTGTTCAATAATTAAATAAAACAAAAATAAATAAGTGGAAAAACAAAAATCAAAAACAAAATGGTATTCCATACAAACAAATTGGATGCCATGCGTGTATCCATATCAAAAATGATAGCAACAACAACAGCAAGTATTGCGACCGGCATAAAGGATTCGATGATCACAACAGACTGCATGGAAGTATCAAGTGGCAGCAGGCATGTGAGAAACAATGCGATTAGCGGGGAAATGATGAATTTAACACAGATTAGTGCAAGATGATGTTTTTTATAGGAAATTTGATGTGTTACCGAATAAGTCAGCCCTAGAGAAAAATAATAAATGGAGATGGATGTCAACAAAAAGCATTCAACAGGCATATCAATGGCAGGGCGCATGACATGACATTTATTCAAAAATATAGCAAATATGGTTGTATACAAAGGAATATTTCGCACATTGATCAATGAGCTTATAATTAACTGTTTTGATGAAATATGTTCTTGTGAAGCTTGTATCCATCGTGCATAGGGAAAGATAAACAAGAATAGATAAAACACAAAATAAAGTAAAAAAATGTATGATAATGCCAACCCCTGTTCACCCAGCAGCAGATAGCAAATATACCCGCCTAGAGTAAATCCATGATTGGACAATGATGATGTAATAACAAATGTGCCATGCGCTTTTTGGGACAGATTGAGAATCATGGCCAAAAAATGACCGGCAAAAAAGCCGATCATGACAATACATAATCCGGATATTGGCAAATAAACCAGTTCTTTTGATATTGCGAGTCCCCATACTGTCCAAAGAATGATTATCGGATCGAACATACATAAATTAACCAACACAATTCTTCGCGCAAGCTGGTCAGGCGACTGAATGTATTTTTTTGTAAACATTCCAATGATAAAGGGACCAATGATCAGACTTTGAAAAATAATAAATTGATATGATATTGACATAATGCTGCTATTAGTGGAAAGATTACAATATTTTTCGAATTTTTAAAATTGATCGGGCGTCATCTGATGTTGCAATATCGCGATTGAGCATGTTTGAAAGATCTACAATCTTTTGTACCAGTTGGGCATTGCTTTCTGCCAGCACTCCTTTTTTAATATAAATATTATCTTCAAGTCCCACACGAACATGTCCACCCATATGAATTGCCATGGTGGATAAATTGATTTCTGATGCCCCCACGCCAATGACAGACCATGTAAAATTTTCTCTGCCAAACAATACTCTTGCTTTGGTGTGCAGGAAAGTTAAATCTTCAGGGTTCCCTCGAATCCCACCCAATACACCCATTACAAATTGTAGATGAAAGGGCGGCGAAATTAAGCCCTCATTGAAAAGATGATCCAGATTGTACAGATGTCCAACATCATATATTTCAAGTTCAGGGCGTGTATTTGTTTCCTTGACAAGGCGACACAGATGTTCAAAATCTTGAAAGGAATTTTTAAAAATAAAATCTTTACTTTTTTCAAGATAGTCTTTTTCCCATGCATGCTTAAATGTTTGAATGGCTGGAAGAGACTTATGAAGGGCAAAATTGATAGAACCCAGATTAAAAGAACACATTTCAGGACAAAGTATCGGTATGACAGCTGTTCTTTCTTCAATTGTCATCAGGGTTGAGCCACCAGTGGTAATACAAATGATGACATTGGATTTTTCTCGAATGCGTTGAACAATCTCTTTAAATAATGCCGGGTCTGATGAAGGAAATCCATCAGTCGGTCGTCTGGCATGAATATGCACAATGGCAGCACCTGACCGCGCTGATTCAATTGCAGAATTGGCAATTTCTTCAGGTGTAATTGGCAAATATGGTGTCAGTGAAGGAACTGTTGCCGCGCCAGTAATCGCAGCTGTGATAATTAATTTTTGCATGAAAAAACTCCTTTACAAAATAGCAACCGGACGCACCCAACCGGCACTTGCGCCTTTAATTTTAATGGGAAAGCAAACCACAGTAAAGCCATAAGGTTTATCAATTTGAGAAAGGTTTGCCATTTTTTCCATATGGCAATACCCTTTTTCAATGCCGGCAAAATGTGCTTCCCAGATTACTTTGGGATCGCCTGTTTCCTGGAATTCTTGAGCAAGGTATGGCAATGGACGATCCCAGCTCCAGGCATCAATTCCGACCACACGAATTCCCTGTTCCAGTAAAAATAACGTGCTTTCTCGATCCATGCCAGCACCTTTGAACAAATATTCCGGGCGTCCCCAGTATTCATCCGCACCTGTTTGAATCAATACAATATCCATCGGTTTCAACTGGTAGCCAATTTTTTTCAATTGAGACTGGACATCATTTGCGGTGATTCTTTCACCATCAGGCTTATGACGAAAATCCAACAAAACACCATCATTGTAGCACCATGAAAGAGGGATTTCATCAATATGGGCTGCGGGTTTTCCCTTGTCCATTGTTGGGTGATAATGATAGGGAGCATCCAGATGCGTCCCGGAATGTGTTGTCAGTTTTATAAATTCCAGTGCCCATCCGAGTCCATCAGGCAGTTGATCCTTTTGTAAGCCAGGAAAAAATGATGTCATTTGTTCTGCACCTTGTTGATGATCCACGTAATCTATTGATGGAATCATCATTGGTGGATCTCCTGGCAGGTCTGATTCTATTGATATACTGAGATCAATAAATTTTTTTTTTGCCATTTTTTTCCTTTCGAATGTTTTACAAGTTAATTCTGAAAATTCTGATTCTAAAGAAAAGGTCAAACAATTGTTGATGCTTTTTTTTTATTCTTTAGCCTGTTTTACTATGAATTGCAAGAAGCCATTGACTGACTTTTTAGATATGCCCGTTTACTTTTTTGTTGACGCGCATATCCATCATCCTTTACACTCATAATTTTACGATACAATGAAGGAGGAAATATGAAACTATTACAAATTATTATACCAGTCATCTTACTGGTTTTAAGTACTGCAACATTTAATGCATCAGCAGGAACAGATGCAACAACAATTTTGGTCATTAAAGCAAATAATGACTATTTTAAAAGGTCAAAACACCCATCAAGTGATAAGAGGTATACACATGGCACAAGCATTGGGATTGTCAAAAAAGGAACTTTTTCTTTTTTGAATAAGGTCGGAAAACAAATACAAAAAATGCTTTCCTGCGATGATTTATACACATCTGCGATTCTGTTACAAGATATATATACATCTGATAATATTGAAGACCCAATCCCTGCAATTGATGAGCATCCATACAGTGGCGAAATGGATGTAATTATTGGACTTCATTTCAGAAAAGATGATCATAAGTTTTGGATATTTGATCAGCAATCATTGTATTCTTCAGTCGTGAGTCTGGGCGCAACTGGAAAATACAGTTTTGCAGAGAATTCGCAAAAAGAAATCCATCGGTTAACAGGAGACACGATCCCTGAAGCATGGGAATATCAACTTGCCAGTCATTTTGCCGCAAAATTGAGTTTATCTGTAAAGAAAAAATATAGCTATACCATTGTGCAAGATTGGGGGCTTTCTTTTCAAAAAACTGTTCATATCAGTGGCGATATTGGCAACACGCTGGTTCAAGGCGCAATGGGCGGAGAGTTTCGGATAGGGTTTCATATACCTGATGATTTTGGGCTGTATGCGCAAGGTGCTGGAAATATCGGTGCTAACATTCAAGGTGAGGAAAGTGTTATAAGAAGTAAAGGGGATCGATTCGGTTTATATTTAATTTTTCTGGCTGAAGCCAGATACCTTCGTTATGATTATCATCTTGGCGAATATGTAACGCCGGTTAGGGGAATTGGTGACTTGGGGCTAGGTGCTGGTTTTGCAACATCCCGGATGAAAATTCCACTCATTCATTTATCAATGCCGGCAATAAAAATTGAACTATGTTACATACGTCGCACTGAAGAATTTAAAGAACAGGATGGCCCGCATCGTTTTGGAACTTTTTCCATTGTTGCGCCATTGAACTAATATACAACCATCTGAACTTGAAAATGAATCCCATCATCCTGAATATCACTTTTTTCTGGCTTTTCAAGGTCACGAAGTGCATATGCCCAATAAATTTTTGCAACAATTTCCGGGGAGATATGCCAATGCAACCCGGTTCCAATGCTGGAAATATTATTGGGTGCTGGATTATTTCCATCAACATTGTGTGCGTTTCCATAATCAAAGAAACATGCTCCAACCAGATATCCATCCTCTGATGTTTTACTTAATCCAAACAGGGGCAATCGCGTCAATGGCTTTTGAAACTGAAGAGAAAACAGTTGCCCATCATCGGAGGTAATACGATTCTCACGATATCCACGAACACTTTGCGCACCACCCAGCGCAAATTTTTGTGATGGCATCAATTGTTTGTTGGAATATCGCACATCCAAACGTGCGATAATTTCACTATCCAAAAAATCAAGATGTCTGAGATACTGTGCTTGAATCAGCCATGTGGCAAATCGTCCATCAGGTCCACTTTCGTTAATCGTGGCATCGAATGCGTCAAGTCCAAAGCTTGCGGTGGATCGAATCCCCAAAACTTGATCTTTACTTCGATGTATCCATTCATGAATACAATGCGCAATACTCAGGTCTGATTCGCCATTTTCATCTGCACCATCTAATGGAAAAGGATCTCCCTCGAACAATGTTTCACCATGAAGCCTTTCCATCCGAATTGTCATGGAGAATTCATGGGCCAGATTCTGAAAAAATGGCCAGGTGATTCCCATAGAAAATCGTGTGACTTTATTGGTCAGATCAAATTGATCATATGGGGGCACAATTATGACTGATTCGCTCTGGTCTGCTGTAAAAGTTAAATATGCCCGTGTATTGATTGGAAAAAGATAGTTGAATGCCATATCATCCAGACCCTCAGTCATGCCATATTGTAAATGTATGGAATCTCCAAATCCCAATGGATTTAAATGGCGAAAACCAACTTCTCCACAATATGATCCAATACCAGGAGACTGATGGTTATTTGCTTCCAGCTTGATTTGCATCATGCGGGCTTCTTTTATATGGATTTCCAGTGTGGCTTCTCCCATGGAAATTCCTGGGATCAGGCGCACATTTATTTTGTCAATACGTGAATTACGTGTCAACAAGGGGATACATTCCTGAAGAGATTTTTCCAGTTCATATACATTTAGTATGCGGCCTTTTTTTTCCATAACAGGCAAGAGTCGGGCGTAAATATATGAATTGGATACATGGTGATTGTCAAATATTTTGATTGCTGTCAGACGTCCTTCAATGACTTGTATGCGAATGATACCATCAATGACTTCTTGATCAGGGATAATTGCCAGGCTATTGATATAACCACGCTTTTGATAGTATGTTGTCAGACGTCGTTTGACATCATGCAGAGATTCAGGCGAAATACGATTATCTGTATAGATTGATGCGTGTTTCACAATAAAGTTTTCGTACATCAGATAATCATTATTTGTAAGAATTGATTTGAGCGACTGCCGAAATTGATCTTCATCAATAAAAGAACGATCAATTAACTTTTCGAGTGTGATTGTTACACTAGCAGGTATGCCGGCTTCTTTCCATCTATTTATAGCATCATTTGAAATGCGGTACATGGCCAGAATGGATCGCATGTTTTCATCATATCCTGAAAATAATGCATTGCCCTGAATACGAAATTTTCTAACAGGAATATCCGGCATGCCTGATATATGAGATTGTTGTTTGGGAGCGGTTGGTGGTAAATGGTCCAGAAAAGAAGGCGGTCTGTCTGAAAGCTGATCCTCCATATCAAAAAATACATTATCCTGAGCAAAAATATTTGACCCGCATGATGCGATCAGTCCAATTATCAAAATTACCCTGATGAAAGTTCTATTATCCACAACGTCTCCTATTGTTTATTGCGATTCAGATGAATTTTCCTGTTTTTCATTATCTGTGAAAGGACATAAGGGATCCAAATATTGAGAACGATCAGGAATGTGTTGTAATTGAATATCCGGGCGATCATAGGTTATTTCTGATCCAGGAATCCAATCATTGTATGCAGTGGGTAAAGCACCTTTACCCTCAAGAGAAAAAATGCTTTTGTTGTTGTGAAAACGTGCCGCACAAATATCGGCAAGTCGTGCGCTGTTATCCAAAAACTGGTCGGGTAATTGACTGACATCCATGCTGATATCTGATGTGGGTTGCACTATATCGACACGACCATCAATTCCCAGACGAGAAGATGCGCTGATTGTATTGCCAGATGCTTCTAAAAATTGTCTGGATTGAATATGTATATTTCCGCCCGGGCCATTTTCAGCCTTTGCATGAATCGTGCTTCTATCCAGATACATCAACTGTGTGATTAAGGAAATGTCGCCCCCTCTGCCCCAACCTTGCAATACACTGGTATTAATTGTGCTGTCTGAAAGATAAAGTAATCGCCCGGATTCAACATTAACCGTACCACCGCCTGCATATTTTGATAATGTTGATAGATGACTATTATTATTCAATCGAATGTTATTATCTGCAAAAATATTAATTGTACCGGCATCACCGGCATAATTTTCACTTCCTGTACCAGATGATGATATACGTGCGCCATGATCCATGAAAACATCTTGAGAGGAAATATCGATCTGGCCGGCTGTTCCCTTTCCATTACTTGTGGTTTGAATCGCTGTTTGCAGGCCATCCATACGAAGAGACTGAGATAATAAAATATCAATATTGCCAGCATTGCCACCTTGTCTTGAGCTGTTTGAAGAGGACGTTATGATGGATTTATCTGAGAGTGACAGGTCTGTGCCATGTATTGTTATATGGCCGGCATTACCAGTGCCATCGGTATCAGCAGATATGAATGCAGATGTATTCATTTGAATATGTGCAGCATTCAATAAAATATTGCCCGCATCTCCTGAGGCCTTTTCTCGCGATTTTGAGAGTATTTCACTTCCACCGGTCAGTATGATATTATTTTGTGCATTCAGTTGTATTTGTCCGGCATAGCCCATACCAGATGTTTCAGTTGCAATGAGAGATGCATTATCAATCCGCATATTTTTAGCTGATATTTCAACAAAACCAGCATTGCCGCTATTATTGGCAGTCACATTGGTCTGGATTGTACTTTCTGACATATCTAGTTGATTTGAAACTGTCAGGCGAATATCTCCACCATCACCATTGCCATAAGACTGGGAATCTAAACGGCATCCATTTTTTAAAGTCATTTGATCTGCATGAATATGAATGTCACCAGAATCCCCTGTTGACGCCGTGCTGAAATCTGTTTCTTCCCCATAAAAAAGTCCACCAAAAATGTAAATATGTCCGGAATCCTCAACCTGCTCACCGCCCGTTTGAATGATTTTATCTCCTGAAACAAATATATTTCCTGATGTTTCTATCGTTTGTTCTGACGTTTTGAAATAGTCCAGACGAATGGTTCCCGGCGACGATACTGATGCGATTTGGATGGAACCGCCTGGCGATTGAATATGCGAATTATCAATTGTTATGCCTGGCGATGAATCTTGAATATTACTGATTAATGAAGCTGGATCAGAATCACCGCCAATCAATGTAAGGTTTTGACTTGCATTCATTTGAATGGTTGCATTATCAAATATAATTGGTGATAAGTAACAGTCTTCTGTGAATTCAACACCAACGGGTTGGCTGTCTGGATAGCTTGACACTATTCCAGGTGTTGCTGAAATAAATGAATTATCATCAAATAAAAGACGATCCGAGGTACTTACCAGGAGTGAACCGGTTAAATCAAACACGGTATCCGGGCCAAAAATAAAACCTGATGGATTCAACAGATATAAATTTGCGCCTGCGGTAATTTTACCATTGACCCATGAGGATTCTCCACCAGATATTGTTCCAATAATGTTTTCAATCCCGCTTTCACTGGTAAATATGGCCTGTTCATTTTTGTGCAAATTAAATTTTGAGAATCCATGAAATAGATTTTTTCCCGATGATGTGCCGCCTGAAATGGTATATATCGAATTGCCAGTGACAATTGTCTGATCATTATCAGAGATGATACCATGGGGTTGACCTGAATCCAATGCGCTTGCTGGCTGTGGCAAAAAAATTAAACACATCAACATGAAAATTATTATCGCTCGATATGAATGCATTTTTTTTAACGCCCCTTTTCGTTTGAATGTGATTTATAAGATAACATAATATTTCAATTCAATGATTTCGTATACATACTTGCGTGTTATCGAAAAAGCAAGCCTGTTGTTTTTTGATCAAGGGCAAATATGTCCTGGGAGTTTTTTATGGATTGCCATCAGATGATTTTTCTGAATTATTATCATCCTCATTAGTCACAATACACTGTCCATTAAAAACAACACCTGGATCAATTAAAATAAATGGGGCGCGGATATCTCCGATCATTTTTCCAGGGGGATGAATTTCAATTCGCGTTTCAGCGTCAATACATCCATTCACCTCACCCATAACCAATGCAGAACCAACTTTGAGATCGCCCTTTATATGTGCCTGAGGGCCGACAATAATATCACCAGTTTTACTGAAAATATCGCCTTCGAATTTACCTTCAATTCGCATGCCTCCCTCAAAATTGATCATTCCCTGTATTTGGGTTTGCGGGCCAAGAAAAGTATCAATTTCTTTTTTTTTCTTTCTTCTTAACATGTTCTGTTCCCTTAGGATTATATTTTTTATTTCCTTAGGAATTCTCGGAAAATAAATTCCCCATTTAATATATTGAATTCCTATTTTTGAACCTGGATTACGCTGAAGAAAATGTGTTTGATTTCATCTTATTCATCTTCTTCAGCGTAATCCAGGTTCAAAATGAATAGAATTGACTCTTTCAGAAATGAGGAACTTATTATTTAAGTATTCCTTAATATATATAAATCCTTAATAGCTTATAACATTTTATTTTGCAATATATTTTCAATCATTGAATAAACCTGCCGGTATGCTCAAGATATCTAAGTTAACTAAGGAAAGGGCGTATGTACAAGTTGGGGGAACATAGTGCCCTTAGGGAAATTTTAGATTAGCCTAACTTTTGTGCGTCTTCGGAAAGCCTGTTTGATATTTGCTTCAAGTACAATTCCGCTTGCTAACGCGCGC